>Ga0065711_1028319_pt1 | contig 41974 bp, 30 predicted proteins | sample Hoacrofraction12_FD_59098 | JGI IMG/M metagenome (GOLD analysis project Ga0065711, IMG submission 59098) | Hoatzin crop microbial communities from Cojedes, Venezuela - Epithelial fraction 12 v2 (version 2) | ecosystem: Host-associated > Birds > Digestive system > Esophagus > Crop | place...
TCTTCTTTTTTTTTTTTTTTTTAAATCAAGCTCACTAATAACATGACTCATACTGTCAAAGCATTATACAATTTTTTCCATTTATAAAACAAAAATTATAAAAGACAACATAACTGACTTCAAAGAATGTAATTATTTCGTACCTTTAGCTGAAAATACATACATATTTTTAAACAAACCTGGAATTGAAGATCATTGGAAGCGTGACTGTAGTAACTCCTTTGCCTGCAGTAGTGCCAGCTGTCCCTGTTATAGTAGTTCCTTTGGCTTTCAGCTGTACAGTGAGAGCTTTGGCAATGCATCCCAAAAACATGTCCAGGATACCTAGTTTATTCCAATCTCCTTTTTCTGTTGAGTGAATGATATCACTTATATCTGCTGGTGGAAGAGACTTCACTCCTGTAATACTAGCCAGGCGACTAGGGGTTACCTCAGGCAAAACACGTCTCAGTAATGATGTTACCTGGAAAACAGAAAATCACAACACCACAATTCTTACCAAGACAGCTGGAGTTTTCAAGCAAAATCAAATAAAGTCTTTTTTCTTCCTCACAAGTTATTTCAGCAAGAAGGATTGAATCACTTTCTGTACTTAAATCACACTTACGAGAAGTTCTGTAAGGTTTCTACCTTGCTTTGAAACATTTATTAATATACTCAGTGAGACAAGGCTGAAGAGTCCAGAACCAATCTCACTCAAACAATACTTAATCTTCATATAATAATAAAAATATGCTTGGTACCAGACTTACGATAACAGCAATACAGATGTTTGTACAACTCTGATTTGCTTGCATGTTACAGACACATTACCCACTTTGCATATAATCTTTAGATGTCATAAACTCTCTGGTAGAACAGTTAGAGACACTTCAGACTTCTGAAAAGAAAGTACTTACCTTGAGATACTGAAAATCATGATGCTCCTCCATGTTACTCTTCCCCCCTCCTTCAGTTTTCCTTGCGATACTCTAACTGGAATTTTTTGAAATGGAAATCTGTGCCAATTACTCTGGATCTAACAGGAGCTGTCTTGAAATCATATGCTTCAACCTCACCAGCTGGTGAAAATGGGGTTGAAATTGGGTATGTCATGCAAAGTTTGGTCTAAATCAGGATGTATGAAAGCTTAAGTAGTTAATATTTCACATCTAATTTCTCAAGCCTTCAATGATCTCTTGTAAAACTGAGAATTACTAAGCAGGGTACTATCTGCCTCCAGGCAAGTTGAGATGTGACATTGCAACAGTTCAGAAAATTGGAAAAAGAAAAGTAGAGAGTACAAGACATAAAAACTTCTGAAACAGGAACTAAAAATCCACCTAGAGAAGGCACACCAGCTAGCAACAACAAGCTAGTGCATTAGCTGTACTAAAGCACGTATTTTATACATCTATATATTTACATTGTATTATGTGCATATAAATACATGTGTACTCAGACAGACAACGTTCAAGTTGAGAAAGAAACACACATTAAAGCTCTACCTGAGGATACCAAGAGTAGAAAAGAATTGTCTAGTTCCACACTACTACACTCATAGCCTGAGTGTAAGAAAGACGCTGAGGACTCACGCCAGATCAGTAACAGACACTGACAATTTAAAACCTCTGATCTTACCAATACAGGCCATACGGGCATTACATATGCACAATGTGGAATATCCAGACAACACCGGCTTTTTAGGTCCCGTCCACTCGATAGAGATTTAACCATGTTCTACTCTTTCAAGGTCTAATCTCACCCAGTGAAGCCTCTGCTTCATCTGTTACGACGTTTTAGCGAGACAGTCATTAGTTATTCCGTAATTCCAGTTGTCACTGGGCCTCGAGGTCAAACACAATATTAAGAGGGCAAGAATTAACGATGGCTGCCTCAAATCATGCAGGTATTTACCAACATCTGGAGCATACGCAGCATATACATACAACTGGAGGTAACTGTGTAGTGCTCTCAGACCCTTTCCCCATGAAGTGGCATGAGATCTTACTATAAAATAAGCAGTCACCTCACTAGCTTCCTTCCACACTTGAAAATGTCACTGTTTTTTATATAGAATTCTTATTTGCAATAAATAAATAAAACAGTTTTTAAACTTCATACATTTGAGAAATGGGAAATTAACAGCTCTGGTATTTAAAATGAGCACCTCCGGTTCTTGCAATTATATGTAATAATTCTGGACGATGCTGTGCTTCATAAATACAGTAGACAAATGCAACACATGAACTTTAAGAAGTTGCTTTTTTGGAATGTAACACATAACACTGGTCTAAATTTAAGTATTGCCAGTCACAAGGCAGTGCCAACTTCAAAATCTGAACTTTCATCTTAGAAAAAAGAATTCTTAGTCATTGCAACAGAAAGGAAAGACCTTACAAACTGAACATACGTAACAGGACATGGACAAATCTGTTGAAAACATCAGCAAGTGGGTTACTGTGAAGTAAGATTCACTGAATACTGTGAAGTTCAGATTCACTAAAGATTCATTCACAACATCACTCCAAAACAAAGGCCGTATGTGGACACACAAAATGACTAATTGCTCTTGTGCATCCTGTTTCATTTCAGCAACAACCTGCCAAGCACACGGTATGTCCCTTTGATGTATGGTTTGAGAAAGCAGTTTATCCTGCCCTATCCAAAATCCTGCAGAATATGGAAAAGAAAGGTGAACAGTGCTATTACTCAAAGCGTTTCAGAATAGTTTGCTGATTTAGGTTCACGACGACATAAGTGTTAATTAAGCAATTTTGGGTTCCTACATCTCAGTTCTACCTCTTGGAGACAAAGCATTAAAAACTTACTCAAAAGTGAGTTTATTTTAAATTCATAACTGTAGCCTTCATTGCCTTCAACACTGTTTGTACTTCCTGCAAACAGTTCTATACAGTCAAATTGTGGTGGTGCTGGGGTATATATGCATTTATACATCAAACACACTAAACTTCGCCCAAACCAAACAACTGACACTTAAATTCCAAAAGGAGATTCTGTAATTCGGTTTTAGATGTTCATAAATTTCTGTTTGCCCTCTCCTCATGACTGCAGTAACAAAATGTGGTGCTTTATTTACAGTTATTCCCTATGTAGAACACAGGGATGATCCGAGTATGATTGCCAAAACATTTTTGAAGTGAAAACACAAAATTACGTTTCACAAAAAAAGAAAAGTTCAAATACATCATCAAATACTATCACATGCACAATTACAGGCTTCTAAAGACTTTTTAATAGGAATACCAAGATAGACAAGAAACAGTTAGCAATCACCTGTCTCTGCACCCTGGGAGAAGCAGTGTGTAGTAATGAGAAGAGATCCTGGAGCAGAGTCAGCTGCTGGGCCAGATACTGCCGGCCCACGTTGGAACCGCTCAGTGCCAGAACCATTGACAGCAGCTCAAAGCAGTAAGCGTCAGAAGAAGCATCTTCATCGTTGGGCTGCGAGTTGGCATTCTCTTTGCTAGAGATGGCATGCTCCCATTCTTCACGCACACGGGTTGCTTCCATTCGTATGGCCTGGACTATATGAGCACACACCTATCCAAATAGAATCCAAAGACAGAGTAACTCTTAAAAACTTTCGGAAAGTGAAAGAGATTGTGTTTTATGTACCTCCACAACTATGACTCAAATGGAAAGTCGGTGAAATTTGGCCTGAGCTTAAATTACTTTGCAAAATAAATTCAAATGAAGGATAAAATTTAGATTTTAAATTTAGAGTAAAGATTAGATAAAATTCTTTAGAATTAAGATTTAGATTTAATATTGATTTTGCTCAACTCTGTTCTGGAAAATGTCATTGAAATAAATCTTTTTTTATTGCAGTTCCTGCCTTTTTGTTTTTTTACGTAGAATTCAGGTTTAAAAAAAAAAAAAATCCACACAAAACCACCCAAAGAAATACATTTACTCAACATCCATATAAGAAAAGGCCTTATTAGAAGACTTAAGTCTCTTGCTTAATTTACTGTTCAGGAAGCTTAAAAAAAAATTTAGAAACCATGCTTTCATTTTACCTATAGCATGTTAAAAACCACATTTAAGAGATTTTAAAGTTTGCTAAGATGGGTGACAAAAAAGTAAGTTCTGCATGATTTACTAATCTAACAAATTTCAGAATGAATCTAATACCTCTTGTATTACTGTGAAAATCTGTACAGCAATGTTTGTCTCGTGACAGGTGATGGTGAAGACAAAAGATGCTTTTGTTTGTATATTAGAAAATTTAAGTATTCAAAAAAAGGAGAAAACATACTCTAACTACTGCTTTATGTTAAGAAAAACAAAGACAAGTAACAAAACCACAAACCTAAACTTTCATTAACTGCAGGAAAGAATTATTTAAGAATCTGTGCACTGGTTATCTTTTTAGGATTAAATTTGATCAAACCTAAATACTTTTTTGATGACAGAAATGGGGAGAAAACATGCAAAATTAAGAATCTAAACCGTCAATGAATCTCTCCTAGAAATTTGAGAGGGTCTACTATTATGCTATTATCAGCAAACACGAATTAGTACCATTTACAACTCAGTTCTAAAACTTTTCTTTTTAAATTGAGACTACTAGGATACAGTTTTTTATGCTATTAAAATTGATTTTTTTCAGTGTCAATTTCAGCAGATTTATTTATATAAAACACACACACACACTATTTAAAATGTAAACCAAAATTTGATTATAAAGAACAACAGAATAACACTTGTAAAGTGAAAGGTGCTACATTCACTGAAAATGAACGTATTTAGTACAACACACTAACATTGAATCCTCTCAGCATTTCAGAATGAACAAACCTGCTTCTGCAAATTTGTCAGTTTGCTCCGGCTGAATATGATCCCTACCATGTGCTCCTTCAGGTCTGCATCTGATGTTGCCTTCATAAAAAGCATATTTAATATTAGATCAAGTATTTCAAGAACATTTCCTAATTACTGTAGCAACTAACCTGGAATATCATCAAACTTTGCTCTAAAAGTTTGTAGCTTTTTATTACACAGAAATAAGACATATCAGCAAGATCAATTTAACTATGGTTAATAAATACCTTTTAGATGTATTTACTTTCTTTTTGTAAGAGGAGACTTGAGCATGCAATAAAATAAAATAATCAATAAGCAAAACAAGTGAAATCTAATTATCTGAGATTCAGCCTCTTCATGTAGCTTAATACAGTCACTGATTAAGTCTTTGCAAAGCAGTGCATGGAATATACTTTCCAGTTTATGTATTTCACAATAAAAGAAACGGGGAACCCACAATTAAGTCACCACACAACAGGCGTAAGAAAGGTACACTTTTACAGAATGAATCATTCAGTCATGGAACTTACTGCCACAAGGTACTGGGTAGAGCAAAACCATATATAATCCAAAAACTATCTTTATCGAGGACAGTCCAATTTTGGCTATTAAACATGACAGTCCAGATACAGTGACCTTTTCAGGAACACTTCTTAAACTAATCCTGGCTGAGAAGACAGGAGAATATACTAGGCAAAAAGATACTAGTGCAGTTTCTCACTACTACTTCTCTAAGCATCAACAGAGCCCCTCTTACGGCACAAGATAACAGGCAAGAAGGACTTTCAGGTTGACCATTACTGCAGGTGTTAAGTAATTCTGTAATTAATTGCAGGCATAATTCGTGCCATCATTGCTACGATGTTTCCATTAAACGCATATGTTCCAAGTATAGTTTACTAATAAAAAAAAATTAACGATAATTTTTAAAAAATAAGCAGTCGTGACATTTCTCTTCTGTTTTGATCTGAAAACGATGTAGCTTAAGACATAGGACAAATACTGAAAATCATCCTGGATCATTTTTTCAGCAAAGTATTATTGATAGAATACAAATAAATACATTGTGTACTTTTTCTTCTCCTTCTGGGGAAGACAACAGCGCTTTTTCTTCTTGTTCTGGGGTTGGCTCAGCATCTCCGGAGATGAGTTTTCCAAACACCTTGAAGAAAGACAGTGACGATCAGCTTATCTCAAAGACAAACTTGTGCAGATGTGACATTTCACATTGAAACATCAAGCACTGAAATTCTACAATTTGTAGTAACTTTCATCATATAACACATCATTAAAATCCCACCTGGGATGTAATAAGTCTGAATACTCGCAGTGTCTCAGATTCACAGTTTCTTTGTTGAGCTACACTTGCAGAAATCTGGCCTGCTATTTTAATGCTTTCACCATCTTTCCATCCAAGAATTTTCACTTGTCGAACTCTTAGTGTGTTCTCCGGACCCTTCAATTCAATTTTGATGATGTGATTGTCACCCCCAGGAAGTTCACTCGTAACCCAGCCAATATGTCTTGAATCCAAGTCTACCTATTAAACAGGAATATAAAGATGGGAACTGACATTACATCAAACAAAAAGTCACCTACCTCCAAAACAAACCCATGTTGTATCACTGGAACCAACAGAGTGTTTGCTACGAAATCTTCATCCTGAGCAGTAAGACTATCATGTTTAATTATAAAAGTATTCAATCTCATGAATTCAGATAAAAAAATTCTCAAACTTAAAACAAATGACATGTAGCCATTTATTTTTTGTCTTTAAAGCCTATTAAAAATAGTGGCTTATCTATCCCTTTCATCCTTAAGCAACAGTTCATATATTAAAAAAAACACTTTGAACTAACATTTGCTCACTAGTTTTGATAAGACAAAAAGCCGCCATAATTTAACTGTAAATATAACACACAATTTTCAGTAGTTAAGTTATTCCATCCCTGTTCACATAAACCCCTGCCAAAGAAATTGTAACTCTGTGGAAGTCAATGTCTGATTATGCTTCTATCCTTATCAAGGGATGCAGGACTTAATAATTGTAAAAAAGACAGATGAACTGTATCAAATTAATCTTATTTTAAAATACATATGATTTAAAAAAAGAGAACGTAAATTATGTTATAGGATTTAAACTGTCATGTCACTACTGGAAGCCAAAAAACGATAGGGTGCAGTGCCCCACATCGCTGCTCAGAGCAACCCGGGTGGGACCAAGTGACACCTGGCCCTGAGCCAAGTGAGCCCTCTCTCGTATCCATGGGCTCATTTATAATCAAGCTAAAATTTGTTCTTCCCATTTCTGTGCTAATTCTCAGTGTCTGAGCAGCAGACAAGATGGATTTTTTTTTCCTTTTTTAAAAAAAAAACCCATGAGACAGGGTATGCAGGAGTTAGTGTATGGTATGTGGGTGTGTTTGAAGATTAAAAAAAAAACAAACACCTATTGGAGAAGCCTCAGAGGACTGTGAAGCAAAGCTGAATCAAGTCTTGCCTGTCATCTGGGAGTGAACCATCCCTGGAAAAATGCCTGCGCACTGTGTTTGAGCAGACAGAAACACGGCCAGTGAGCAAGCTAACAAGCTGTATCCACAATCATGAGATTTTGTATCTACATATATAGACTTACAGAAAAATACATACAAACTTTATACCTGTCTACGTATATACACACATTCACACTTCACTGTTTAGTACGAGCCCACTGCACCAAAGTCTTGTTTCTTCAGATCTGCAACGTCTTTTGGAGCTGTGTCTTTGCCTTAAAAGCTCTCTGAGTATATGAGGTAGAGAAAAGCAAACCATCCCTCTGTAGTAAGACAGTGCTGCTTCTTGCAGGACTTTACCACTGACTGTCAATAATCCAAATAAAAAAGTTTTGAACCCAGAATGGTAACTGCCTGCTTCAAACCTTAAATATCTTTGATTGGTCACAGAAGTGTCAAAATACAAAACACTGTTCTCTGTGTAAAAATCATGCATCTATCATTTGGCTTAGCAACAGAAGTACAAAGACTGAATACCCTGCTCAACTTGAGTCTCTGGACAGAAGTCTTCAGCTACCCAAAGCTGAGAACTTAAAATGGCAGGGTGAGGTGTGTGCTATAAACATGTGCTAGACCATGTAACTAGAACAACTCGTGCTGAGGGCAAATGATTTGGTTTCTCCTTTCTCATGGTGTCCTTCTACTGCTAACTCTTAAACTGCATTTCGCTGATGAAAAATGATTCCATGAAGCAGATAAAAGGCAGTGACAGTGCAACACTAAGAAGGTAGGCATCAGAGTATCTAACAATGTGCAATATTACTTAATGCAATTATTTCAGGTATATTCAGACATAAGTATCCTAAAAGAAATTGAATGGCTTGCTGGACCTTACAAAATGCAACCTACACAGTCTTTTTGGGAACTTTCTACATGATCACTTATACTTTCAGCTGTAGTAATTAACAAAAAAAATATCTAAGAAACATTTTGTATTACCCTGTTCTGTTTCAGTAAAAGAGTACAAGTTTGATCAACACTCAGCATATACGAATGAATTCTGTCATTAATAATACAGTATTTTCCAAGAATACGATGCCTGATATTTGTAAAATAATTTATCTACCATAAGAAATGAAAACTATTTGCCTAAAAAATTTCTGCTATATGCAGCCAAAAAATGACAGCAATTTTTCAATGTTAACTGTAAAAATGTTTACCTGCTTTATTCTGCAGAGATCTTCTACTGCCTTGCCCGTTAGGAAGGTCATTGAAGTCACTTTGTTCTGCAACAGACAAGCAAAACAAGAACAAAACACTTCAACTGAGGACCCTCCTGACTATTTCTTCTGTATTAAGAGTGTACGTACATAAAAGACAGACAAGTTGTTTCATTACGAAAAGAATTCAAAAGTGATCAAAACCAAGGGCAAAGAATTCCAAAGCACAGCTCTCAAACAAGAAAAAAAACGTTCTTTGTATTAAAAGCTGTAGAATCATTTCATTAGAATCATTAAGGTTGGAAAAGACCTCTAAGATCATCAAGTCTAAAATAGTAGTTGAAATAAAGATACATTTGTAGTATTGCTGTATAGATTAATAAACATGAATGTAGTAAGTCTAGAAAATCATTTGGATTTTATGAAAACAACTTCTTCAAATGTTTCTACAGAAATTGTGAGCAGGAAAAGTAACTTCTGAAATAATTAAATGCTTGAAAATGCATCGAAATGGAACATGCCACAGAGAATTAAGTTTCCCAGTCTTAGGTTGGAGCAAACTGCAAATTTAGTTGGATAGATCTGATCGTCTCAGGTACTGCTTTCAAAACCACAGGAATCAGAAACTTTACTTTGAAATGTGAGCTTCTGAATTAGAATTACAAACTGAACTGGACAAAGAAAATGTTGGTTTCTGACTGATAAATACATACAGCTTTGACTATGCACCTTCAGTAAGACACATTTCATCTCATTGTCCTCTTACCCCAAGATCTCTGGAATTATCTACATGAACACACACATAACGTGCATTGATTCCTTTTACACAGTTAATTGTGATGTTTTTAGTTTTATTTTTATCTTCATCTCCTGACTCCCAGAATGTTTCTGTAGATCCATCTGTTAAGCTACCAATCATGGCAGGTCGGCTTGATGTTTTAATGTCAACAATGCTGGTCAGGTCTTTTAGACAAACCACTATGCACAGTTCCTGTGAAAACAAATGAGACCATTTAAAATATCTGAAACAAAGTTCAAACACAGGGATTATTTAAAAATTTTAAAATCATACAGACATATCTGTTCTGAGGAATATGGTCCCTGAACTAAAGACGACATTTTTCATTTATTGGTTCAAATTATTCAGTTCTTTAAACCAAAGGAAATATTAATGGCTAACAGCAGAATACATTAGTAAATGCCCGAATGTATTAATAAATGGAAGAAAACATAAACACTTTAGAGATATTCATTAGGTGTACTAATTTGTCCTCTTCAGAATAACAGAAGAAAAAAAAGATATAAGCAAGCAAGAACTGGAAGCACGTAGCATTTAAAGAATGAACTAACACTCAACGAACCAAATGAATTAACTAAATGAACTATAAGAGATCCCTAAACACTTTACTTGCAAACAAGCATTTGCAAACATAGCTGCAAAAATTAGGTTTGAATGATCTACTGGCTAAGGGACAATATTTGAAAATGTAAAAGCTAAATATGAGAACCTGAATACCAGCAACAAGATCCCAAACTGAGACATATTCAAGAAAATACGACATTGTGATAAAAGATGTTTTAACTCAAATAGAGTGATTAGGCTGTTCACAATTGATCTCTGCTTCTGAGAGAGAGGTGTAATACTTGCCTGATTCATGACTTCAAAACCAGACTGAATACTGATACTAAAACTCTCTTCACTATCTCCATCATCAGATTTAGACAAAATATTGTTGATATGATGAAAAACATTGCTTTGGTGCAGGAACTGGTGATCAGATTGTTTGAATTTGAGACTCCAGCACCTGAAAACACATTTAGTGGATTTTGAAATTGTGAATATTGTTTAACACACATAACCTACCAGTGAAAATATTACATTTGTGTTTTCAAAATATTTTCTGTAATGTTTTCCTTTAACTTCAAATTTTCGCAGGATCTTAAGTTTTAGTATGCACCATTTTGAGGAAGGCAGGAGTAAACTTTTCTTAGAATCTTAACAGTTAATAGAATCATTATTATTCAATTTGCATCTTTGAGACAGAGAAACTGTTTGAATTTTTTCCTGTGTGAGAAGACTATCCAGATGACAGATGTCTGAGAAAAAGGTATTAGACTATCATGCACATACACACAGATACTACCATATTATTCAACAGTATGTATTTTTTTGAATAGAATAAACAGTACCCAACTTAGGAGCAAACACGTTTTTCTCTACGAAGGCCTTTATATTAGTATTTGTATATATAAACACAAACATACATCTTTTACATATACCTTTCCTATGAGTAAGGATAGACATGCTCCTTTTCACACAGGCATATAAAGTTGTTCCAAACTTCCTACCTACATTGCAAAATAATTTCATCCACAATGTTACATTTCCAGCCTTTTAAGAACTGTCTTAATTTGTGCTTACCTTAAGGCCATTTGCTGTAATGCACTTCCACTGGGAAGGGACATCATAAGATCAGAGATTGTCTGGAGGAGGCGATGAAAAGTGTGGGGTAATGGGTGAGCTGCTTCGCCAGCAATCACTATATCTGACAGAGGATGTTCACATACTCTTGTGTCTTTCTCCTAAGATGCAAAGCAATTTGTATGTTATTAATAGACTTACAGACAAAAAAGATTACACAAATGGAAATAAAAACATTTATGATACTTGGTTTAAGAGTAACTGCAACAATCCTACCATGAATGTGAACTTCAAAGCGGTTCCTGTCAAAGAATTTGTATAATAACAAGTTATACATGAACACAAAAAAAAAAAGAATTTGGGAAGTACACTGTATACCACCACATATTTCTCATGACTTAAAAGATGTGAAACATTACATTGTAATAATCTGAAAACAAATGAAGAAAACAACAAATAATAAAAAAATAACATATTCCATCTTGAGCAGCAAAACCAGCCATAACAAACTTGCTAATTAAGCTAAGATTATCAGCTGCTTTATTTCATTAGACTTGTGAAAATCGCGTTTCTTAGTTAAGGTATGTCAGTATCAGAACGGCTGCGCATTGGGAGCCATGTTCCAGTGGGCAGAGGACCAAAGAGGGTGGGGGCCAGTGAGGTGTGTTATGGGGAGGGGCAGCAGAGAAAGAGAAGGAGGTTCTGATCACGGTATCCTATTTCAGCAGACAGGGAAAGACTCATCTATGAAGGATACAAACTGTTTCCTCTGCTTCTTTTTTAAAAGAAAATCTGATCCTGCGTGAACCACAGAACCCAGCTGCATGTCCCTAACATACTGACAGCCAAAGCCAGATTCAAACTCATTACTTTAAACCCATTAAATTGTCTATGTACGTTCTTGCAAGTAGATTTCCAAGGATCTCTACTGCTTGCATGCCTAGAAAAGCTGTGGTGTTATTTAAAATGCATTTTAGGCACATGTTTACCTAGACAAGAATCATCAAACCAGATATTTATCTGTACTTTCCTGGAGGGTGTAATGTGGTAAAGTATACTCAGTATATGAAGTGGGAAGCATGAGATTGAACTCTACAGTAAATATAATCAATTATTCAGAAAAAAAGTTCACAGCTTAGGTAGTCCCCTTCCCCACAAGGATCTTACCTACACAGACAGCATCCTGCTCCCCGCTGTCTCCTCTGCAGCTTAGCAATTCTTGCATTTTGTTTTGCTTTAGCAAGGTCATTGCCCTTGAACCTACATCTTCTTCATTAAATCATTTATGGTTCTAGATTCCCATCCCCCATTTTTACAGAATTCATCACTAGGATTTCTCACCTTCCCCCAGTATAGTAAAAGAATATGTAAAAAAATTCCACAGAAGCAAACGAATCCCAGTTGTGGAAAAGCACCAAACTGCCTTGGATTTATTACATTGTGTACATATATTTACATGGGTATTTTTATCATGTGATCAGACTACTGAAGGAAGATGTTGTGATTTGAATATACATCACCGGAATGATATTTAACAATCAGCAGAAAGCTATTGCCAGCATCTCGTGTGCCATAAAACTATTCATCCTAGCCAAGTGACCAAGGGGAATTTTTTAAGTCCCCTCCTTCATAAGGTCAAAAGAGAAACAGCATTCCTACCAGAAGTGGCGTATTTTAACATTCCTTTTTAACATCCTTTACCTTTCAGTCAATAATTACCACTCATTTCGAAGTTGGATTAGTTTTGGTTTTGTTTTGGTTGGTTGGTTTTGAGGTTCTTTTGTTTGTCTTTGTGGGTGTCTTTTTTTTTTAAAACATAATAAAAATATTTCTAAATTGACTACAAAATCAGCAGAGATACTGTGTTTATGAAAGGAATGCTGAACCTCACTTACTTGTTCTGCATTTTCTTTATTTGATTTATTTTCTTCATCCTCCTCTTCTTCAGGCTCTACAGGGGCAGGAGTCAGGGAAGCCACAAAATGCCATAAAATATCATGAAGAGAAGTTGTTTGAATGACATTACAAAGAAGCCAGTTGAAAGCCTAAAACAAAATACACACAAAGACTTATCAATTGGTTAGGCAAACCTGGAGTAAAACCATTTCTTAAACCATTTATTTTAGGAGGTGCACTGATGCTTTTGGACAGGCAAATAACAAGGCAGAAGTCTTCACGACAGACACATTTCTCTGTAGCTAAAAACAGTTTATTACAATGACATCTATATTACAGGGGACACAGCGAAGTAATTCACAAATACCATACACAAAACAAAGTTCTTTGAAAAAAGCTTTAAGGATGAAAAAGCGAAGTTCTTGTGTATTTTCAGAGATTATTACAGGACGAGGTGGCAGCACTCCTTACTATTCAGATTGGTTAACAAAGTAAAGATCCTTCTTAATTTAGAGCTCTGTAGCCTGAGATTTGGCTTCCTTGTTTGGTCTCTGCCATCGACTGAACTAATCAAAACAATTCAGCCACTTAAAAAAAAAATCAACATAGTAGTGGGAAAAAAGGTTTTAAAAAATTGTAACATTCTTATATTCTTCTAAAAGCTGCAAGACTTCTGTGTGTTCACGTTTGGAAATATGACGGGTGGTGCTTAACAGTAGAGGTGTGTTTTTTACTTTATCTGAGAAAATCCACCTATATTTTCACACGCTACAAATAACTGAGAAACACCCATTCTCTATACAAGCTCAGAAGAAACTTCACTAAAGCTTATCTGAAATTTAAAAAATAGGCCTCACTGAGGATGCCTCTTACAGCTTTTATTGAAGCTACTGATATTTAATAGATCTTTTGGTCACTCATTCACTATCTACATAACAGGGGTAGCATTCACCCATCTCAGAAGGAAGTTGTGAAATATCTAGACATTACCAGCACCAGAACAGCTCTAAAGAAAGAATACTCAGTCCAAGCTTTGACTAAGGAATGGAAAGTAAGACCAGGAAGAGGCAGAGCAAATGAGGAGAAACCAGTATTTGTATAACTGATTTTTACAGCCTTAATAGAGATTTTCTATATACAACAGATATACTGTTGAAGGTTTACAGGTAATACTTTTGTATTCATAGCTTTTAGAATTAATAATACACGTAAGTGAATTTTCAGAATAGGTTTACCGCGCATCACAAAATTTCTGTTTTGTTTTTTAATCTATAGAAAAATTCTTTAAAAAATCTGAGACAAAATTTACAAATATCTTATTTTAATCATACAAGACCCATTAGGATATTAATACCTCCATGGCAAAGACTCGGCAAGCAGATTTCCGTAAGGCTTGTTTCATTGCTATTTCAAGTCCTTCCAGATCATGATGCTGGATTACAAATGCCAATACTGGCCACTGGAAATTTCTCTCTCCTTTGGAAAGAGAGCTGTGGGCGGAGATTAACCGAGAAAGTTCAGGAGATGGATGTCTCAGGAGAGAGGACCCCACTTCTATTCAAAAGTATAAAAATATGCATACATTAGATTCTTCGTGCATTTTAATTTTACAGCCACAGTAAAAGCAAAAAGCAGTAGAGCAATTTTAGAGTTGACATTTTTGTTCATTTTTAATATAAGAAAATGTGTTAAAAAAAGCAAAGTGGAAAAACGATGCTTCCACTGAGAAAGAAATTACCACTTTAACTTTTAAATCAAGCACAAAAGGTGCACCACAAATTTCAGAACTGCAGTAATTCCCGAGCCATTCTTAGGCTAATTCTGTGCAGATTACGAAACAGCTAATATATATTCATACAAAAAAAAGGCATTACATGTATTTATAAAAAAATTATACTTGTGTACAGTTTCCAAGATGTACTGCAAATTCAATGCCATATCCTCGAATATTTTTTCACTGCTGCTGATGTCTGTGCTCTTACCCGCATCTCCACTGTTGACTCGTCTCCTAGGGATCGCCTTTACACGTGCTGGCAAAATCGAGTGCTGTTTATCATATTCTGATGCAACAACCGAATATGATCTTTGAAAGACTGTACGCTTCGCAAGATCTGTATCTGTTATTGGACTGGTTTCCAAGCTACAGAGAAATCAGTGAAGTTATAGACCCATTAACAAATATAGAGAGTATACTTGAATTATACATAAATATTAAAGACACATTCATTTCATAATGACAATGCTACTACTGCGTGAGAGTTTGTCTTATGTACCTAATAACTGTTTAAATGCTGGAAAAGAAGGAACACTTATTAGAAATACACATGGTGAAAAAGCATGCAAGTGCTTTATAAAGATATGTAATGACGTACATGGTAAGTTCCAAGAATTCAGGAATTTTTTAGAGAGAATACAAACATTCAGATCATGCCCGAATTGAAGTTTCAGACCAAATTTGCCCTGAGAATGCACGTGAAAACATCTAAGAAGTGAATTTTTAATATGCAAGCCAACTGAAATTTAGAACTTTAGGTGAAACAAAAGTTTCTAACATCATTAGCCTTAAAGCCAATTTTCAATTGCTACAGCTGCGCCTCTGACATGTTTTACTCCTTACCTTCAGTGGACTTGTTACAGTCTGCAGAAGAACTCCCAGCTTATGCTGTCCCTATAGGCCTCAGGAGACCATGGTGTCCACAGTTTAAATAAAGAAATAAGCAATGTTTTCCTTTTTATTTTTTTAATTGGTGGTATGCTAATGCTTTAGCGTTTGTATGTAGTGCCTAGAATTACAAGGAATTACCTTGGGGGCATAGATTTCATGTTACTCTCTGGCTCTTCAAAGACGTTAGGGCTTGCATCAGGAGTAACTGAGATGTACGGTGCAGGTACTGAAGTTGAGCGCAGGTACCTCATCTCATCCTGGAAAAGGTTGTCATCCTGGTAGCCAGCAAAATTTTCATGATGATGCCTACATCAAATTAGATTTTCAAATTAAAATTAAGGATTACCAGTTCTTGAAACACACACATACACAAAAGTCCTTTGCCAATACATTCAGCCAGCCAACGCTATTAATTTACTCCTCATCTAATGCATTTAAGCTGGTTGTGACTTACAGATGTTAGTAGAAAACATAACGGCATTTTCAACTAACAGGGAGTGGGGTTCATTCTTTGCTATCTGTTAGTATTTTCATTAGATATTTCCATTATGTATTTTAGACCCAAATGTCTATCCATCATAAACATGAGACACTACAGTGAAATCTACTTTGAAATACCAAGTAAGCACAAGTCTTCTGGTTTCCTTTCTAAGATTTTTAACTGTGAAAAGAGAAAAGTAGCACATAGGTCTGCTACTAACACACCAAGATAAACTAAAATTAAGGAGATTCTTTAGGAAATTCTAAATTCTTTCGACGGAAACTAAACTGTTTTTAAAAAATATTTAGCATCCAAAAGCTAATGCGTGTGTATTTGACCCTTGGAGCAAATTCAGTCTAGGAAACTGAACTAGAGCAAGGAAACAGAAGAGAAAGAAAAACAAAGACCATAAAGAATTAGGAAAGTATGTATTTTTCTATGTAAGTTTTAGTTTAGTTTGCATACACATTTTTATCCAACACTATAAACAGATGAGTATTAAAATCAATATTTGTAAATTTCCTTTAATTACCTTGCTAAAGTCTGTAGATAGAGACATGGCATTTTAATAGGAAAGTCTTCAGAAATTCCTTCTTTGACACTGGGAAGTTGGGACTGGAATGCTTTTGCAGGGTGATAGCAGAGGATACTGGGCTCAGCAGCACTACTCAGCGACAGTAAATACAGTGCATTGGCTTTAATCACTTGATGAGCCTCCATAGTTGGCAAGGCACGAGGAGTCTTAACTTGCATTGGTTTTCTCCTAGATTGTTTAATCTAGAGAAATTTTAAAAAGTGTATTGAAATTATACTTCATCACAGAACAAGCTGACAATGTCACTTATACTAAAGTCACTTCATTCTTCCTGTTATAAAATGATGTTTTCTATTACAAAATGGCACTTCTATTATTTTCTTAACTTTGCAAATTTTTAATAAACAGCTCAAAGTTTTCATGCTTGCCTCAGGATTAATTTTCTGTGGAAAAAGTTTCAACAAATTTAGTTTCAAAAATAAAGTTGAATTAGCATTGTTCTGTTTATCTTAAAACCTCAACATATTTGCATACTGTAAGCAAGAATTTGAAATTGGTCATGGAAGACCAATATAAGAACACCTTTTGTACAGTTCCCATTAAAAATTGCTCTTTTTTGCCCAGTGTTTGGCATCTGTATCCAATCATCTGGATGATAAAAGAAGTGATACACATATGAAGTTGAAACAGTACTCATATTTCAGTAGACAAATAAAAAAAGTCAAACTGACACATACTTGTAAAAAACTAGGTACTACATCCTGTGCTGCAGTTGTATTGGGATAAAAAAATACAATTACATTACAAATTTCAAAACGCTACTGTTTGAAGAGAAGAAATCTAGTCAGAAGTAATCAGCAAAGTTTCTATCTTATTACGTTAAACCTATCAATGACAAATATTCCTTCCAAAATTCTGAAATTCCAAATTTTTTAAACTGGCCCTACCTTGTTTTCAAGTTGTGAACACAGTATTATTAAGTGGATAGAGAGATAAGCATATGAGAAACAGATAAAAATACCTTCTCTCTTGCTGCTGCTTGCTTTTCACGGAGATATTTTTCTCTGCATCGATCGCAAACCAAATACCAGGTGCTTCCTCCAATACCACCATCACCACAATTACCAGCCCATCCTCCACAGAAGTGCCCAATGCTATTATAACCTTGGCCACCTGCATAACGGCCACAACCTATGTCAGGGAAAAAGATGAATAAAACTTATTTCAAAAGGATTATTATTATTATATTATTTATTCCTGTAAGAGAGGGATGGAGAGGGGGAAGGAAGACGTTTGTCTTTTCCTGGCCTAATTTCTTCCTTTTCTGTATCTCTGAAGGGATTAAAAATCCAAGGTACATGTCCACGTGTCCCAGCAATACCCAAAGAATCCAAACACACTGTAGTTCTCAAGTGTTTATTATGAACTTGTCCAAAGCATCAGCAGCTCCCTATTCAGACAGCGAAGTGACGGTAAGGTCAGTATTATATGTCAGCCAGCATTATCTATAATTTAACAAACAAAAAACCTTCCTCCTGTCTGATAAAGCTTAAAAGAGAATGAAGTGCATTCCTTTGCCAATTACTGTTTTTCAGAAAGATTCAGGGCATTGATAATTGCTGAATAATAAGGCTCCTTTATTTTGCTTTAACTTTGCATACAGTGCTAAAATGAGTGCACACAACATCAGCCTGAACTAACTGGCAAAATTAGTTATGTTTACAAGCTAGAAAACACAGAAATCATTTTGTCTTTAACAAAGCAACTTCTTAGTAGCTATACTGAGCTAATCCCCTCTATTAGTGATTCCTTTTCTGAAGAAAACACAACTTCACATACCTTTTGAACTCAGTTGACTAGCGAAGATAATGTCTAGCTAGCACTGATTTACCTAATTTTCCTAAAATTTAACAAACTCCTGAAAAAAATTCAGGGACCCACATAAAGAGGCAAAATAGCAGACTTGGGTTACATTTTGTACTACAACTTGTCTAGAGAGCCGAACTAGATTTTTTTTTTTTAAAGATACATTTTAAAACAAAAACATTAAGTCACTGATACCCTGTGCTGATCCAGCAGACAAATAGGTTTTCTACTCTTCACAGCAGTACAGAAATAGAAAACTTTTGGCAACATAAAAACTCTTAATTAACCAATCTCATTTTTTAATTTTATTGCCGATTTTCTCAGCACAGTTTCAAGTCTTGAAGTGTAACAAATGGCATGTTTCTAAGACTTACTGTAAAGTCAGCTCATTATTCTGGCCTTGTTTCAGACAACTTTCTTCAGCATCTTTGAAAGCTTAGATCCATAACTACTTAAAATTACATACACAAACATGTAAATAATTGGTAAGTAAGTGTCTGTAAGTTTTAATTTAGCTTATAATAGTGAACTATGTTAAAATGTTAGACAAGACAGCCTGACATTTTCATAAAAGTACCTAATACCGAAACGTGTGTGTGCAATATATTTTACAGATGGACATATTAAATAATATGTAATCTTACCTGGATGAGCTTGTCTCATGTGATAAGTCACTGGATAGGGATGGGATTCTCCACACAACTCACAGATGGTGTCTTTTTCAGGTCCTCCCACTGCAAGCTGGGCCATCTCACCAAAAAGATTTCCCCTTGGCCTAGTCTCAACCTTCTCTTTTTTCTTTTTCTCTTTCTTGGTTTTCTTGTTATCTTTGTCACTTTCCTTCTTCTTTAACACTGCACAAGAACCAGGACTTGGAAAAATCATGTTTTGGGAAGCTGCTTTAATGGTTGCTAAAGAAATATCTTCCCAGAAAGCTACCAAGTGCTGCAGGGTTAATGGAAGAGGAGACTTTGATTTCATCGTGTGGTGACTGGATGTTTCAAAGGAGGTAGTTTCAGTTTTTCCATCCTCACACTTCTCATGCAGAGGTGGCTCTTTTAACATTGAGAGGACTTTGTTTTTATTGATGCTGCCCATTTTAGATATATCTGGTCCATGAGGGGAGATGTTGAACATGTTAAGAGCAGATGATATTTCCAATGAATGTCTATTTTTCAACTTGGTTTCTTTTTCCTCTGCAGGTTGTTGAGTAAGACTGCTCCGTATTGGCGCATGCTCTTTGGACAGTTCTGGATTAAACTTCAAAAAAGAAGAACAAGCCATGGCATCATGAACTATTCCTTCATGCCAAAGAAATGCAGCAAATACAGCTCTAGCACATTCTGCAACGGAAGGTGACATTGCTTGCTTGGCAGGCTCTACGGGCTTGGAACCATCTCCTTTGAAAAGAAAGCTGGATTTTTCCTTTTTGGGTCTTGTGTGCCTACCAGCACATTTGCGGCTCACTTTTGGAGATGCTCTCATGTCTTGCTCATCTTTCAGCGGTGCTTTTCCGATGCTGAAATGAACTTTGTTAGAGCCATCGTCCAGACATCTGAATTCTGTGTTGTCTTCGCAGGTGCTATCTGTAATGCTGTTCGTCTTTAAAGTACTGGAAGTACATACTTCAACTACCTCACTGTGAAGATTTTCTTGTACAACATGAGGAGAAGGAGCTCTGTTTTCAGTTTCTGTAACAGGTTTTCCATCTTTTGCAATAATTTTTGGTTTGGGTGAAGTCGACCTCCCTCTTAAGGGTTCTGTTAGTGGTACCTTCTTTTTGCGAAGAGTGTCTGGATCTAATGTGTAAGAATCTGATTTAGAGCGTTCTCGAGGAGGATCAAGCTTTGTTTTTACAGGGGATGAAGCTTTCTGAGGTAGAGTTTTGTCCTGGGGTGATGAGGATCGTGGAGAACTAGCACCAGATCTAACGGCTGTAAGTGTCTTTGTCTTTGGAGAAGACGACCGGGTTCCTGGCCCTGGAGATTCAGCTCTCAGACCAGTAGTTGTTCTTCCATCGGTTTTTAGTGTTTGCAGAGTGTTATGATTTGGAGACAAAGACCTGCTGTGAGAGTCTGACCGCAATTTTGCAGCATCTGATTTCAGCATAAGAGACTCACTGGCAGATACGCCTTCTGTATTCCTAGGTTTCTTCTGGTCAGCAGCAGCTCTATTCATTCGCACATCAAGCTTGGGTGACCTGCTGTCAGCTCTGTGTTTTGATGACATATCTGATTTTCCTGCTGGAGAAACTGGTCTAGCAGCTCCTGTGAAATTCATTCGGTCACCTGTTCAGTATAATTTGTAATTACATTATTATATTTTGACAGTGATACCTTTAATAATACAAAACAAGGATTGAAAACCTGAACACAAGATGAAACACATGCTTCTGTTCTTATCAAAATGAAAGGAAATAGAAAGGGCATTTTTTTTCCCATAGAATATTTTCAATACATTTCTACTCCCAAAGATACATACAAACAAGTATTAGGAAATATTTACAGAGAAAACACTACTACGGAGGTATCAAAGCGCACAGTTCTCTATTTCCAGAAAACACTAGTAAAGGAAGCATGATTTACATTCTTAGGTAAAAGGCCAGGTGCTAACTAAGTTTACCACAGTTGCAACAGAAATCAGGGACTGTTTATTTATTATCAGTCAGCTTGACTGCAACAGAAGACTTGCAAGATCATATATTTTACCAGATTTATTTTCTTTAATGCTCAAAAGTCGTGAAACATAGGAAGTAAATACAGCTGTAAGGCAAATCGGGCAAGAGGCTTACAAACATGCTTAAAACGATTCACATTGATAATCTGAGGTATCCACCTTTTTATGACCACAAACTGCCAATGTTCTGCTACCAGAACATAAGCTACTAAGAAAACCCCCACCTTTTTCAACCACTAAGCTAAACCACCGACTCCAGTCTATGATGTCCTCTTATTTTGATGCACTAATTTATTGTTCCTGTGTATACTGACTTTATAAGTACATTAATCTACAGAACTACAAAAACTATGGATAGCTTAATACAAACACATACAAAACAAGCAAATAAGTAGCTCATTAAAGCAAACTGCTTCTAATAATTTCTGTGAACACACTCAGTCTCTCTTGCAAAATTGTATTTTGGAAATTAATACAAACTACATTGAAATTACTGGCAAGCAACGCAGCAGTTGTGAATTAAATGTAACTGTCTCTCCACAAAGCAATACACTGCAAAGTCTTGAACGTATAGTTAAGTTGTCCTGATTTGAATGAGTTTTTATTAAACATGGAGAAGTTTCTCTAGCAAAGCTCGTAGAATTAGGTCACAGTACTTTGAATATGTGCAAATTTGGACCTTGATTTTTAATGGGAAGAGAGAGGATCGGCAGTCATCTTCTATCCAGTACCTTCAGTATTTGCTTAGAAGGTGGCAAATCTATTTTTACTGCCTTCTGCATTACTGGATCTGAACCAACTTCTTCCAGTTCTCAATCATGAAATTTTATCCCTATGCTAGAAAATATATAGAAGCGTGGAGTGACCTCAGTTTTTCCTACTCTTGCCTCTCACAGTACAAAAACAAATGGGTTTTTTGGAGCAAAGTCTAGCAACCTGGAGTCTTCCCCAGCTTATAAAACAATTCCTATTATTTTGCTACCTCCATATTCAAGTAGCTTATAATAAACAGCAACAGGAAAAAGTGAAGAATACCTACACTGGAATATTTAAGAAGCTTGAAGGTTAGGGTACTCTCCTGGCTTCCCAGGACATATGAGATGGTAGGAGTTCATAGTTCTCCAGGCAGAGGAGAAATATTTTGTCTATACTCAGGAATAATATGCCAAATGTAAACAGTAGAATATAATGAGAACATCTCAAACATCATCGTAATCAATATTGAGAGTCTAATCTGTCTTTATTGTTTTTTCTTATGAGTTCTGGACTATTTTTTTTTTTGCGGGGGTGGGGAGGTAGGGGGAAGAGGAAGGGAAGAAATAGCACATTACATGATGCTTTATAAAATGATTGCTCTTGCCAAAAAACTAACAAGTTTCTTAAATATCAGTCTAAGCATTTTGCTCATGCCAGCTCAGTTATTCACCAGTTCTACTGATGACCTATTTTGAGACGTCTACTTTGTGATATATTAATTCAGAAATGGAAGTTATAATTACTTTATACATCCTTCTCCCAGAAAGAAACAAATAAAAAGATGAAATTAAGGTCTGCCAGATGAGAAAACACTCTAGATAGAACCTTTTACAGAATGCCTCATTAAGGCAAAAATGGTGAAAGACAATAGTCTTTTTTGAGGACAGAAAACACTGCAAGCCATTCAGCAATGTATCAAATTCAAAAGTATATGTATGACTAGTGAATATCAAGCAGGAAAACACAAAACTGATTATGAAAGGCATAGCTTAGCAGTAGCTTCCAGCAATAAAAAATCTCATGTTTTTTTAAAAACAAAGGTTTGGATTTGCACATATACAGGTAGATAATCCTAATTAGCATTCAAGACTATCGGCACAAAAATCATCTCCAAAATGAAAAACGCATAATCATGCGGCAAACTGCTTTATCAAACAAAAACCCCCCCAACCCATGTATTTTCTCCGTTTTCTTTCTTCTTCCATATTTCATTTGCCTATTGCTCGAAAACAGGTGTTATTAGATTAGATTAACACCCACCTTTCTGCTTACAAAGCAGAAGGGGAGAGCTAGATCACATATGATGAAGTTGCTGCAACTCAGGAAGGCAACACTGAATGGTTATATGAAACGAGTTCCTAATAAACACCAAACATGAATGTTTACTTTCAAAACATTATTGAGTAAATGAAATGAAAATGAATGGAAGGAGAAAAAAACCCAAAATATTTTGAATGTAAAAAGCTGAATAACCTTGCTACGTTGGCATGCATACCCACCCTTCAGCTTGTGAGAGAGAGATGAAATAGCAGAGGCAGGCCCAGCTACAGCACTAGTTTTGTAAATACGCTCACGAGAAGCAAGGCAGCAGGATGGAGTTTCTACAGTGGAAAACAGTTGCACAGAAGCAGCACAGATTCAATGGAAAAAGCAGTAAAGATAAAAACAAGCATGTCAAATGATATGCATCTCCTTTGTTCAGTATTCCTAATTCATTGTTTAGACTCCTACATTAGTTTTCAATGACAAACAGTTACTTCAAACTGTTTTCCCTGACTTAAATTTCAAAAGAATAAAAGATCTTCTGCAACTTCAGTATTAGTTTGTAGTATCTAAAAACTAGTATGTGTAGTAGCCAATGAGATTTATGGTTTATTATAAAACCCAGCAGTATCTAGTTTTGAACTTAACTCTGGTTTGAAATGTGAATTTTTAATCTGCAAATTCAGAGATTAATTATTTAAAACCACAATATGGCCTTACCAGATGACCAGTTCTCACATTCTTTTGAGAAAATTAGAGAACATCTACGTGTTTGTGCTGGAAAGTCTCACTAATCACTGGAAAGAATGAAGGAAAAAAAATATATTAAACCCATCAAAACTATCTGTTTTCAAATCTGAATGCACCTCAATAATATAATGTTTCGAAAAACTTAAATGTATGTAATGTGAACTGTAGTTTCTCAATACTATCAGGAGACATAACTAGCAGTAGGAGAGTTTCAATCAAACAGTATAGACATGAAAACAAATCTGTATCAACCCTTAAAATAATTTTGCCTTAAGAAAAAAAGAAATTTAAATTCTGATGTAATCCAAGATAATTTCAGCAGAGAGTTTACTGATATCAAAATCTGTTAGAGTTAGAGCCCCAAATGAAACTGCAGGGGCTTTTAGTTTGAATTCTATAATTCTAGTTTCCTATAATGCTGGTTTTAATTCTAATTCCAATTCCTATTCCTTCCTTTACAAGAAAGTATTTTATTAAAGAGAATTTCTATGTTAGAAGATAATCTGTTTTAGAGACATCCTTTTGTACAAATTGAATAAATGTATTGAAAGTAAGTTCTTTCAGTTGTTGCACTGCTTAAGACATTGTTTTGTCTGGTACTACATTTACTAACGTGCACACATAAATACACTATATGCAATGAGCTATAGTTCTATAGACTCTATAGTGAGAAGGTGTTCACGTTTGAAGTAAGAATTTCTTTAAAAAAATAAATAATCTCTGTTTTCTCAATCCAGTATTAGCACAGATTTAAAAACAGTATTACCTACTTTGATGCCTGCAAATAATTTGAAGAGATCCGATACTAACTATGCAGCTTCTAAGTAACAGAATGTCACTCCACCAATTTGTACAGGTAAAACACAGAAAAACAAACTAGGAGCACAAAGTAGCTGTAGAGGCAATCCTAAAAATGTCAATTTGATACACTAGCATTCCATTCTACGAATAATTAAATGAAAATCTTTACTAAATCCGCTCTCATGAACGCACATTTACACTTCACTCTTTCACCCTAGGTCTCAGAATACTCACATTTTATAATCTAGTTTAGGTTGAACAACGTACTACTACTCAATCATTTCAAGGGGACTGTGGGTCAAAGAGAATGAGTTTTCCCACATAATCTCCTTGCTGCCTTGGCATACGATGTACACCTAACCAGGATAACTGGTCAACCACAGGGACTAGCTTTTTGATTAGGATTCCTTCTTTTTGAATCACCCTCAAAGACTACAAAGACTTGAAATACAAGGTAGGCAAGGTCTGTCTCATGTCACATCCAAACGTGACAGCTTATCTTTAGTCACACACTTTCCTTCAATGTGGAAATAGCCCCAGCTTGAAAAGCTGCACAATATGGAGACATAAGAGGCAGCTCAATTCCTACGGCAGGATGCAGTCTTCTAACAGCCATGCCTACTTCCCCTGAGGAAACGCTGGTAAACCAATCCAGGAGGCATGACATACCACCAACTGGTCCACGTTAGTCTGTTTTAAACAAACTCTAAAACAAAACTGATAAAATGTCTCTGGAGAGTGGAGATAAGTTTCTTCCACAATGCCACTGCTTTTCTGCATGATGATGAAGGAAAGCACTGACCTGCTTTTGACCTTTTGCCTAAGCAATGGGTGCCTCTTCAAAAAGAACGCATTCCTCTTTAGCTCGCTGTTACTGACATGGAAGCTACAATACAGCTGTTATCTGAATTTCCTCAAGCACTGCAATCACTGTATCTTTTTTCACATCCTGAAAGCGTCAAATGCCATAGTGACAGCTGGACAAGGATTTTCCATGAGTAAAAGAATACACTGAAGTCAACTTAACATTTGAATATTAAAAAGGGAAAAAACTATTAGATACTGTTATAATAGGGGACTGAGTGAGTGAATGAAAGCAAAAGCTGAAATGCAGTATTATTACAAAAATATTATAATTGTTCTTTACCCAAAGGTAGAGTTTGGAGCACCAACACTTAGACCACTTAAGTTTATTAACTGAAAGCAGCATTCCCGTGCTAGAAGGGTAGATAAAAATGATTCGATAATTTTATAATTTGTAACTACAATTTTTGAGGATGTGATAAGCCACATTTATTTCTAAAATAAAGCTTGACACAATCCGTACTCTTCCTCCAAACTTCACCATACCAGTCCCCCAGGGATGGTTTTCGATCGTCCTGGATAAATGTATGCTTCATACATATCTTTGATTATCAAATCTGTAAAGCCTAAGGTATGAAACCATTTAACTTGTCAGCTCAAATTTTCAGGAATGACGCTCCAGTAATATGCATCACCTGAAAAAAACAGTTAAACCAACACTCTCTGGCTGCTTTGCATGACAATTAAGTCATTTCAGCACAACATGGAAGCCATCAACGTGCTCGGTTAAGAATATTCTCTCCCTTCACTTCACTGAGACGCTACGGAGAAAGGTTATGTGCTCCATGTGCGTGCTGGTCTTTTGCGCTCCTTCCAGAGTTTAAGAAATGTGGATAGAAGCACTGCAGGCAAAGCCAGCGGTTCTAACTGCTCTGTAACTAACACCTAGAAAGGAAAGGAACAAAAACAAAAAAGAAAGTGGCAGCACAATACTGAAGGGATGTATCAAGGAACTCCTGAAACAGAGCGTAGGGGCTGTTCATATACGGTGGGACCGTATACTGAACTGCAGCTCCGCAGCATGGATTGGCAAAGCAGCAGCCCGACAGGACACTATGAACATGTACTGTACTGCTCAGCACTGCAGCTTCTGCCTGGACCGAGATGAGTCAGTAAGCAACAGCGGTGCTGCGCAGCTGCTCAGTGGGCTGCCAGGGCTGCAGTGGAAGGGGGAGAACGTGATACATTAACAAGGGGGGTCCAAAGCCTCTTCAGTCTATAAATCCATTCTTCATTTGCAAATAGCAACTTGGATGTGAGTAACCACAGCATAAAGGTCTAACAGCGGTGACTGCAAGGGCTCACGCTGCCCTCTCCAAGTTCAGAGTTCAACAGCCAACTGTGAAACTTTGATAACTGATGCTGGACAGCACGACAAGATCCTGTCTTCCTGCCTTGTCCTGTTCTAAGGTGTTTTATGACCTAGCACACGCTGGTTGAGAAACAAGATCTTCCATGACCTTCTAGGTTTTCACATTTTACCTCTACTCAAAATCCAAGCAGAAATTTCAGTCTTCCGTGCTTTTCACAAAATTCAGAGACAAATTAATCAAGCAAACAGCGGTAAGCTTGCAGCTGTGGGAGGCTGCAGTCCTGAGCAAATCTGTTACTGATGGTCTTACAAACTTCTCGGAAGCAAGCATACTCAGGCTGGAGTAATTACAGACTGTTTTGTTGGAAGTAATCAAGGAAGCAACATACACAATTATGTATTCTTTCTGGAAAAAAAATCCTTGCTAAGATTCCAAGTCAATACAGCTGTTCCTGAACTCCAGGTAGGTTATGCCATCTCTTTTAGCTTTTTTTGACTTTTAACTGCCTAAAAGACTGACAAGGAATTAAAATACATGACAACAGCATCTTTATTTTGTCTGTCCCCATAAAAAAGAAAACAATCTCTCAGCTTTTTTTCCCTTGTGTCACCGTGTGTGAAAATTAGCACAGGAATTAAGCAGGACAGAACAATCAGCCCTTCACAGAGTTCTAGCAAATCATGCAAAACTGAGTAACACATTTCGCTCTTCTTTTGTATAATATCCCTTCTGCAAGAAATTTTGTGACAAAACACACAGGACTCTTGTTAGTTTACCTATTTCTGATGTGAAAAGAGTAACAGAGGCACTACTCATTTTTTCAGGCATTGCATCTGAAGAAGTGGTTGTCCAGAACTGCAATACTTCTGCAAAAAAAAAAATCCCAGACACTGTATCGGAAGATAAAAGGCTGTGACAAGCCCTTTTCCTCTTCCTTAAATAAATTTGGAAACCAAACCAAACCCCAAGCACCGAAACCATTCCTCAGAAAGAACAGCTAGCTATAAACTCTTCTAAAGAAAAACTACAACCTGTCACTGGCACATAGTATGGTTTCTAATCAACATTTTTCTTCCTATTATAAAAAACCAAATTAAGGAAATAATTCTAGAGAACATTCAGCATCATCCTAACTCCTCAGAATCATGCCTCCAAAAAAAATTTCTCCCCAGGAGAAGAGATGCCCGAGGAAGAACAGAAAATGTAAGTGGTAGAGTAAACTATTTAGGGAGACTTCCAGTCAAAGCCAGTATTTAGTATGTAATCTCTGCAGCCATGGAAATCTAGGCTGGCACAACTTCTTTCAACTATTAAGACTACGGTTAGTCCCTTTAATATAGCAGATATTGACTATACACATTCATTTTGATTTTTAGATCTAACTTTACCACAGGAAGCACTTAAGGACAGAGCATATCATTTGAAACTAAAACTAAGCACGTCTAGGGCAAAAATCCAAGTGACTTGGTATGGAGCCTTGGGATATGTTGTTTAATAGATTTAACTTTTAATTAGATGTTTAAGAGGGTATAAAGTGCTTTGAAAATAATGAATGAAAACTGCACACTTCAAGAGTTTCTGTTACAGTTTGTCACCGTTTAGAGCAGGGTGGCAATAAGCAGAGTGGCTGACGCTCTCTATTAACCCCTGTCCTCCCACCAGGGGAGAGAAGAGGAGGAAAAGGGAGAGAGACGTACAAATTGAGTATTAAAACAGCTTTACTAATAACACTAATAATATTGATACTATTAAGAGAAATAAAACAAAATACATGGGAAAGTCAGTATCAGTTTTGGAGTTGGGTGCTGGGGTGCTGGTGTCCCCCCAGCAGCTGCCAGCCAGCACCAGGCAGTCCCAGACTGGCCTCAGCAGCAGATGGGAACCGGACTCAGGAATGCACAGACCAGAATCTGGATCAGGATCGCAGGCAGAACAACAAGCAGGGTTGTCTTCAGCAGCCATCCATGGACAAAGAGAGTGAGACCCTTGTGATCCCCCAGCTTTAAACTGAGTATGACACACATGGCATGGAATAGCACGTTGGTCGATGTGGGGTCACCTGTCCTGTCTGCCTCTCCCTGCAAGTGCGACCCTTTACGGCTCCTCACTTGCGGGACCTAAGCGGTCTGTCGGTGACCTTGGCTGCTATAGTGATAAACAGGGACCTTTTTCTGCCTTCCATTCTTACCGTTAGCTCAGTAAAACTACAAACCTAGGTGTTACCAGCTTTGGAGCGGACTCTTGTCTAAAATATGCAGCCAGCTTCATAAAAATGCAGTTACTTAGAAGAACTCAGCTGTAAGGAAGATTCACTAAAAGAGAATCAGTTCTGTTTTAACCAAAACCAGGACACAGTTCTACTACACTTGCATCAGTGTTGAACACAGCTTAGAAAACAGGCAGTGGAATTCGACCCAAACAGAACTTCTCTAAGTATTTTTACTGTATATAGGCCTTGCTATTCTAATTAATCTTATATTTTAAATTAATACATTACTTTCTAATACTTAAAGTTTCAAGAAATAACAGAATAATTGCTTACAATAAAATGTCTAGAGAGTCTTATTTAACTTTCAAATACATATGATAATCTCCTTGACTATTAAATGAACAGGTATATGAATATAGTCTTACAGGCCCCCCTGACAATACTTGGAATTTGCATGAACTTGTAAATGGAGGATTAACAAATCTGCAAAAGACTAAGGAAGTCGGAACAGGAAATTTTCCTTCACATAATTCTTAAATTTTGATAGTGAAAACAAAAATGTTAATATTTATCTCCTTTATGCATAATTTGTATTATTCGCATCAAATCTTAGATAATAAACTGTTTGGAAGAAAGTCCTTGTATCAAATCACAGTTAGTGCAACAGTAAACCAGTTCTGGCTGATGATTTTTTGCCCTGCTGGAAGGGCAAATAACCACTTCGGTTGAGATCCTACACCAAGCTAAGATCCCAAACCAGACACAAACTTGAAAAACTCTTCCATTTTCATTATTATTTTATTTGGTAGACTACCAGTGGTCCCTCTATGTGACAAAAAAGGCTTCCTTTTGAATCAGGGATCCTTACTGAAACACAAACCATAGATGTAGGTTACTGAATACAGTTGATCTACATCTGGTGGATGGGCAAATCCATTCAACAAGATCTTGTTGGGCAGCCAGTAAAACATGTCAGCAGCTTTTCTTTTCATACAACACAGATCCAAATGCTAAAGGGCAAATCATCTGAAGTCTGAAATAAGACAACTGGGGTTATTTCTGATGCAAAGCTGAATAATAAACTCTGACTTTACTACTCTGAACGAGAGAAGAAAACTGAAAGTGATGGAAAAGAATATAGAATCATAGAACGCTTTGGGCTGGGACATTTAGAGGTTATCTAGCCCAACCCCCCTGCAGTGAGCAGGGACTTCTTCAACTAGACCAGATCGCTCAGAGCCCCATCCAACCTGGCCTTGAATGTTTCCAGGGATGGGGCCTCCACTGCCTCTCTGGGCAACCTGTGCCAGTGTTTCACCACCCTCATGGTAAAAAATTTCTCCCTTATATCTGATCTAAATCTACCCTCCCTTAGTTTAAAGCCACTACTCCTTGTCCTGTCACAACAGGCCTTGCTAAAAAGGTTGTCCCCATCTTTCCTATAGGCGCCCTCTAAGTACTGAAAGGCTGCTACAGAATCTCCCTGCAGCCTTCTCTTCTCCAGGCTGAACAACCCCAACTCTCTCAGCCTGTCCTCACAGGAGAGGTGCTCCAGCCCTTTGATCATTTTTGTGGCCCTCCTCTGGACCAACTCTATCAGGTCCATGTCCTTCTTGTTCTGGAGCTGGAGTCAGGACTCCAGGTGAGGTCTCACCAGAATATACAGTTGACAAATTCTCAAGGACAGTGCTGTATCCGAGTAGGTTTTGGAATATTCTACTTTCAGGACGTTGGTTTTAATCCAGCAGAAGTGCAGAAGATCACTGTCAGAATATTTCTGATAGCCTTTATAAAAGTGAAATAGAGATTTTAATCTAGTTCTCACATGAAGCACTTCATTGTCACGTCAATAAACTGAGGACTGCATAGACATAGGGACTGAACTGACAGGGTCCCACACGAATGAACCAAGGTACTTCTAAAGGACAGTTTACAGGAGGCAGGAGGACACTAGTATTCCTGTGACCCATGCTACACCTGCCCTGTATATGAGGAAGAATTTACTGCAATATCTCCTATCGATCATCAGTGTTGACCTTTTATTTTTCACTGATTGAAAGCTAAACAGTTTCCTGTCCTCCCGTCAGTAATCAGGTTAACTGCTACTCACCTCTAGGTGCAAACTTTCATGTCCATGCCAATCCTATAACCATCCCACAGCAGACTACCAAAGCCTTTCTTATGGGTAGCACCAAGTTGTTCCCCACTCTCCAGCTACCTCTCTAACGTTTGAAGTGATGACAAAAATAGGAACTTAGGAGGCAAGAAAACGTAGTAACTATGAATTCACTGCAGTCTACTTTTTGTGTTAAAAGAATTATCAACATTTTGTAGCACATAAAATATTTACCTTAACTATAAACCCAGAGTGGCATACAATGTTGGAAATGCACTTCCACAACTTATCTACACTGCAGAACACATACAAAAGCAAAATACTGTCAATATTGAAACTGAAGTTGAACAAGTATACTTCTTTAGGAGCATTACCTCACATGCTTCTGAATCATGAAAAACGTAACAAAACCAAACCAGAAAGGTGCACTGAGGGATGATTAGTAGCTGGTAAGCAACTGAGAACAGCAATGTCAAAGCTGCAGAAATGGACTGATGAGGCAGGTAAGGCTGACAAACTTACTCTGAAGCTGTGGCTGAGGCTGCTGGAAGGAAAGGGGCTGTCCGAACACAAATGGACTGTGGACTAGGGAAGAGGGAGGTTTTGCAGCTTGATCAAAGATGGAAGGAGCTGGGAGATTTGGCCGTGACTGAATGGAATTCAGTATGGCACTCAGTTGGTCACCTGTAGCGGGCAAAACAGTCAAAACTAACAACCTGTTATTTGTCATTCTCCAGAAAGGCAGAGTAAAATGGTGCTCAATTAAAATTTAAATAATGATGATAATAGAGAAAGCTCATAAATCTTATTTAGCCACATAAAACTGTGGTTGTGGCTAAACACAAAAATCTCACCCCATGCATGGCAATACAATTACTGAAAAGTACAAACAGGGTTTTTAAGGCTCGTGGATATTTTACTGCAATTATTTAAAACATTTTCAAAATAGAGACTTCTATTTGCCTTGCTAAAAAATGAAGAGCAGCCATAGAAAAAACAGAAATTCCTAGCATTTACAATAATACACACATGCAACAGAACATGCAGAAAAAGATTAGAAAAACTGATGAGAAGGGAAAGACAACATGTAATTAGGCTTTGGCAAGGGTATTTCTGTGCCAAGGCTTTGGCAAATATTTGCTCATTTTTGCAAATATCTGTAAAACTATTCTGTCATGCTGTTTTTCAAGATCAGACTGATGATAATTTTAAAAATGTTAAGCACCACTTAGGAACTGGGACTGGTTTTCTGAAGAACTACATTTATTTGTTGTGAGGCAAATGAAGGCCTTCAGAAAACTAGCATGTTAAAAATAGAATTTTTATTTCTGAATGCCCATTCTCAAAAAAATCTATGTGAGCATTAGAAATACATGAACCCTACAGTGAGAAAGCAGAGCTTATCACACCACGTTATAACCTGAAGTATACTTAGTAACTTAAGCTGGGAGACACCAAGAGTTTGAGAGCATCTCAGATCTGAACCATCACCAAGGAAATCCTCACAGCATTACTTTACTCTGCAAATTCATACAATTTTGACAGTATTCTAGAAATCACAGTAAAAAAATTAGCAGCTAATACAAAATTTACAACTCAATGAATTTACAACATTTTTGGGTGATCATAAATTGTCTTTTCATGGAATTAGATAAACACCAGTGGGTGAACAGAACTCTCTAAGAATTCCAAAACTAAATTTTGCACTTATGTTCTTGATATTTTGGTTTTAAAACAAAACTACCAGAAAACAGATGGAACAGATTTCTAAATAATCATCTACAGGTATCAAGAAATCAATTCTATTTCACTGTTTTGGAAGTAGTAAACCTAAAAAAATACTGGAATCAGTACTTGGGCAGCAATCATTCCTACCTTAATAACCCAGAAGTGATTGACAAGTTTGACAAAACATTGTTATACTTAAATACAATGGGCCTATTTCCTAAAATGAGTAATTGTTTCAAAGGGAAGAACATCTGAGAAGAGACTGAAAGTCATCTGCCCACATAATTATTAAATATGGAGGTGTGTAAGGCCATTCACGAGGAATATGAGACTTGCCTGCAATATAGAAGGCTGGAATAGAGAAGACATAGCTAAATCAAACAGAATGATTGTGGGAGTTACGTATTCTGCCTCGCAGGTAATACTGTAAACACAGGCCTATTACATGGGGATCTTTACATCTGACCAGCAGTTCAAAACGCTCACAGATGGCTACTGAATTTTCATTGGAATTAGTGCATCCTTACAGAAGTTCTTTTAACAAACAAGCAACTCCAGAAGAACTGCTTCATTCAGAAATTCCTCTAACAGATCGTGCTTGTGCCTGTAGTTTGTTTTCTACAAAACTCAAAGATTCTTAGACCTGAGAATGCAAAAAGACTGCATAGAAAGTAATGACACAGCTGAAGAGTTCTATTTTTGAGAAATTAATATCATTGTTCCTTCAATATAGTCACTGACAACTCTCTGCTCTTGGGCAATTGAGAAGGAATTACAGTACGCGGAATGAAAAAAGTAATCTAACCAAGTTGCTCACTCACAATAAACCTCACAGCTTGAGGGTATGTTGAGATTCATGCGTATTAAATGACAAAGTTCAATGCCAGGAGTAGCTTCTGAGCTGTCTGTAACTAATATCCCAAAGAAATACCTCAGAAACTGTTTAAGATAGGATGTAGTAAAAAGAATCACAATGACTTTAGAAACTAGGATGCCTGTTAATACAGCATACTGATCTCCAAGATATTATCTTTGGACAACACAGGAAAAAAATTATTTTCCTAATACACTTCTGCAGAAAAAGAATAGATAATACTTTTGCAGTGTTACAGAGTTGACGATGAGAGACAAGCAGTAATACTGACTCACACAATGAACATCTTAAACACTCCCACTTTTGTGATTCAACTATTACTTTGAAATGAGTATGGCTGAACTGAGAAAAGCAGTTCTGTATAAAAAGCTCAATAAAACAAAAGGAAAACATTCCAATTTCTCCAGCCTTTGTTCAAAAAAAGGGTTTCCTACAGCAATGCATGGACAAGTATGAACTGCTTCTTTACGCAGTAAAACACTGTGAAATGACATAACATGTTACGAAAATAACAGGCTAGAACATTTAGGAATAATTTTTCCCCTCATTTCTTCTCCTTCAAAACAAGTCTTAAAGCAAGTTATTTTAATTAGGAGATCACTAAGAATACATGTTGGTGTTAAAAACACATAACACACCTTAGGCCCATGCTCATAGTGGCATGGACAGAGTATTGAGATGTGAAAGTAGAATAACAAAGGCCTATGTTTCAAATAGTATTTCACAAGTACATCTGCCTCATCAAAAGTCCCTTCTATATTATTAAATCTTCTACATTTAATCAATGAATGAACAGAAGGCATGCAGTTTGACTTTATTGTGATGGTTTACATATCTTTATATCTTGCCAATGCAATAAACCATGACTAAAAGAAACAATTATTTCTATCAGTAAAATTAACAAAGTTTTATTTATTTATTTCCTAGCATTTGTAACTGGTATCTATGTGATTGAAAGGTAACTTCAGTTTTACAACTTAAATCTCAAATGGTATCTTTTATCTTGTCATCCCATTAAAGGCACTTAAAAAATGTCAAGACAAGTGAGAAGTGTTTACAGACATTTCTGACCATTTTGAAACCCATGCTTTCCAAATCCAATAATTTCCATATCTTGTTTTACAAGTACCTATTTTTCATTTCTGCATTACAGTTTTGTGTCTACCACTATAGAAAGTCTCAACTGTAACTTAGAAATCTTTGATGATCCTTTTTATACAGAGTACTTAGATTGTGCAAAATTAAAGCAGAGCAAAAAGCAGTTACAACATTAACTACATGTTTTCTAAAACACCTTGCAATTCACTACACTCCTGCTTGTGCCTTTTGGAGAACATCAGATAGTGCCCAATAGAGCAGAAAATGAGTAACAAAAACATAACCAAAGTTAAGACAAACACCATTTTTCAAAACGCAAGTGTAAAAACATACCTTTGTTATTTCCAAGGCCATAATCAAACCCTTGTCCATTACCGCAGCTTGTCCCCTTACTGAAAGCTTGTATTGAAAAAGGACTTGGGGGAGGAGTCTGAACATTCTGATCTAGCAGGACTTGCTCTGTAAAAAAAACCACATCACTTCAAAATTAGACCATCTTAGAAATTGATTTACATTGGAAAGCGAGTCACAAGGCAAAGGAGCACTATTTTTGTTCCACAGATAGTACTCTACCACTCTACTCAATTCTCTTCAGATAGAAAAGCATATTGTTCTTCTTTGGAGCTCATGCTCTAAAATAAAGACGTAAGACAATACCATACAGACTGTTTTACTCTTGACCGAGTTGCTGCCAGCTTTGCCATCGTATGCCACTTAGGAACAGACTTGATGCTTCGTTTTTCAGTAACATCACACCATTCAGTATTTATTCTTTGGACAGCAATTGTTAAATTCATTTGAAAAAGCAGGGTGGAGAAAAAGATTTCAGAGTGACAAACTCAGATCCAATAAACTCCTACACCTGGCTATCACCTTAACAGTTCATGGGACATAAGACATTTTTTCCCCTGACAGATTTATTCATATCTGACACTGATTATGACAGACTATTTAATTTTAGGGGGGCATTACTGACTTAATGTGGCCAGAAATAGCATTTCAGGTGACGATCTATAAGAAATAATCCACCTGAAATCTTCCAAATGTAGGTTAAAAGCTCAGATTGACATATTCCACAACTTGCTTTTTTTTCTGTAAATGTAGTAAAAATAATGTGGATCCAATTAAAAACAAATCACAACTCTTCTAAGAGCCATTTTCAGAAAATTACATTTCAGGCCAAAACTCCATTTCAGAACATAAAATTTTATGTCACACACACACTCAAATTAAAAAAAAATACAGGTAGACGGTTGGAAATTTAAAAATAGTTTAAAAAAGAAAGGATCTAGAATTTCCTCATTAGAGGCATCTCTAGACTTTGCTGTAGTGTTTCAGCTAAAGTATCTGGATATCGGCTTGCAGACTTGGGCATTCAGTAGGACTTTTGCTCTGTCTCTGACATAAATCCTACTTCTTTGAGAATTTCATGATCCTTTTATTAAATAATGAAAATACAAAAGCAATCTGAAAGATGGTATTATGTAAGGACAAGAATACAGACCAGTTTCAAATCTAGCTGGAGCTCTCCAAATCCTAATTATTTCCCTCCAGCGAAAGCACTGAAACTGATGACAAAGACTATTCCTAATTAATTTCATGGCAAATAAAAGCAATTAGCTTAAATAATTTTCAGATGTGGCTTAAGTGCATTAGTGTTACTTGGTACCGAGATGGACTAGGAACATAGAGTAGGTTTAAGTATCTCAGTCATTGCACTGATAACTACTTAAACTGCTTTAGCTAGATGAACGAGAGACGTCTAACAATACCCTACTTATAAAAACATAGACTCATTCAGAAAAGAATAAACCCAGGCACAGTCAGGCATAGGACTCGCCTCAGTTTCTAAGATGGTATTCCTATGCACTGGATTGTAAAAATCCTGCTACAGTTTTGTCCTCAAAGCCCAGAGCTTGCATTTCTGTTTTTCTGTGAGAACAACGATATACTTTAAGATGTCTTTCAGTAACAGTACATATGTGTCAAGAATCCGAAGACAGACCTTCAAACACAGGTCTTGTTTAAATTCTTCCAAATTTGGGAATTCTTTCTTAAAGCACAGATATACCTTGAGAAATTACAGAAAAGGTGAATTGACAGATAAATCACTGAAGCTGTAAAAAACTACTTAAAATACGCAAAATACTGTTAAGTGACTTAAAGTACGTTATATCTATTCCTCAAAGTAAGTACTCTTGAATGGAAATTTTTGCACACTGCTTCATTTATTAACTTCAGAGAAATTTTTTTTCTACTGGAAAAGCACACAGCCTCATATTAGCATATAAAATGATGACGTTAACAACCCTTTTCTTGCACACGCGTGCTTTCAACAGTAAGGCATTATTCCAATTCACAAATACTTCTTTTATAGAATCTACTTGGGCTCTTTGAGCACCTCCAAACTTGACATTATTAGACATAAGTAAAAACAGAGAATCTATGACTTCAAAAAAGATACCATGCTAAGTATTAAGTAAACACTTTCTCCCCCCCCCCAATTTATAAACTTTATGAAAGACTCTTGGTTATTCCCCTTCTTCACAGAATGTTTTATACCTTCAAGTCAAGCAGCAACAGACTATAGCAAATATGTATTAGCAAGGACTTACTTTGTTTTAATAAGGTAATTTGATAATTATCAGAGTATCTAGGTGTGAAATAATATTCAGCACAAAACATCAAAACCAGAAAAAGGGCAAAGAGTCTACTATAATGAACAAATAAGAGGCTGACCATAAGTACTACCTAAACCCACAAGCAGAATATGACTGCTGAGGCTGAAGTTTTCCACTAAGACATCTTTTGATCTTTTGGTAAATGGATGCATTAGATCCCACAAATAGAGTGGGAAGATGATAAATTGAAAATGTCCAGATTTATTCAGAAAACAGAGAAATATATGTTGAAGGAAAAAGAAAGGCTTGAAGAAACTAACTCTTTCAAGTGAGTTGAAACAAATCAGTCTCTAGGGAACCATGCCAAAATTTTACTACCAATGGAAGAACTTTAGATGTTTCTCTCTGAATACCTGTAACAAAATCATGCTAATGAAGTTCCATAGTAATTTTTACTAGACATTGGAAAGACAAGAAGGACACACTGGACAGCTGGGGTGTTGCGTCCAGTTTCAGACTCCCATCAGAAGACAAACTGAAATGAGTTCAGTGAAGGCCACTAAGACAGTCAGGGAAGCAGAGCACACCATCTCAGGAGAGGCTGAAATGAGAGATCAGCCAACCCAGCTCAGTTGGGTTTGTTCAGTCTTAAAAAGAGAAAGCTAAGCTGAGATCTTATTGCTCCTTTCAACTACCTAATTGAAGGGTTCATGGAAGATGAAGGCAGACTCATCTCAGAGGTTCACAGTGACAGGACAAGAGACAATAAACAAAAGTTGCAGCATGGGAAACTGTGATTATGTATCAGGAAAATTTTTCACCATGAAGATGAGTCAAATACTGGAACAGGTTGTCCAGAGAGGCTGGATATATTTCGAATTTGACTAGACAAGGGCCTGAGCAACCTGATCTAGCTGAATCTGCACTGACAGGGAGGTTGGACAGATGACCCCCTCCAGAAGTATAAATACTGACAGACCACTCCCTGTCTCACCTTTTAAGGGAATATAAGCAGCCTATAACCTTGCACAGGAGAACTCATCCAGATGGGACGGGACTATCTGTTAAGGAAATAACAGTTTCAGAATAACTCACGGTATTTCTATGAAGCATTCAGGATGAAAGAAATATATTTCAGATCAGTAATGATAGCTTGTTTGGACGGAGATCAACAAGAAGGATGATGGGGGGGGCAATAAAAAAACTGTGTACTAACATTTTGTTTATGTTTTCTTTAATTATTTCTAGGTCTTACCTACTCTGAACATGAACTATCAGGACAGAAATTCTGCATTTTAACAGAATGCAATCATACTTTGCTGACTAGAATAATTAACTAATTTGATGTTAATTTCAAATAGTATCAAAAAAACATGCTAGAAGGTTTTTAACAGGATGCTGTGGGACAGAACTAACAAACTTAAAATCAAAAGGAACATAAGTAACACCTTCTCTCTGCTTTTCAGAGACGCAAAATAGACCAAAGAAAGCTAACTAAAATGTACAATTACTTATTTAAAAATGATCCCCATAGCTAAAAGGATGGTTAAAATTATGATCCATAACTGATACACAAGAAAACATGAGGAAATATTTTAACTGTTCTTTTAAAAATCATTTAAATAATGTTTATAGACAACTTTGAAGTCTAAGTGTGTAAAGTAACTCAAGTGAAAACGTGTAAATTAACGTTATAGCTGTTTAAAACTCAGTTCCTTCTTTATTTATTTGTCCTGTTTAGATTGCTTAATTTTTGATAAGTTAATTTAAAAAACAAAACAACTTGCCATCTTCGTGTCGAAGGTACTGGTTCCCACCTCTGTCTCTAGCTAATGACCATGCCTCGCCTTCATCACTTTCACAGAACTCCACCATGCTGTTCTTATCCATTTGCACCCATGTACCTTCCGAATTAGTCACCTGATGCACACACATAAAAAACCACAATTTATTGACTTTTCAGACAATTCAGTAGCATGATTGAGCAACTTCTTAAGAGTAGTTGAAAAAACACACTCATTGCAATCTTTATGTTAAAAAGCAAATGTTAAAAAAAAAAAGTTTCTTAAATTAAGGCCACAGGCTGAGGCAGACTGAAGGACCAAAACATTTTATGGCATATTTACAGTTACGAATATTTAAAAAAATCTTAGACCTGTTTATGTTCAAAAGAGCAAAACACCAACACCACAACTTCAGAACATCCAAACAAGCCTAAATAAAAACTTGGGAGATATTCACCAAAATATGCCTTTTTATTGGTGGCTGCAACAGTACAATTATAATACCAAGTTCTATATGAAAAGTTTGTACAACTACTAATTTTGTTCCTGACATTATATTTAGGAAATAGCATGACACACTTCATCCTTAAGCCCTTCTTAACCATAGAACACCACAACTGGACAACTGGGAACAGTAGCAACAGTTCAGCAACTGAAAAAATGAATACAGTCAATACAAAGAAACAGAATAATTTGTTAATTGGTTAGGTCCTAGAAGAACATTTTTTCAATTAAGCAAAATTCTTTCAAAGAATATGACCAAAAAGTAGAATACGAAACATCATTTTGTAAGGAATACTATAACAGAAATATGTAAGTAAGCATATGTAGCTACAGTACAATTTTAACATTATTTCAAACATTATTTCAATCAATGCACACATCTAAAAGGAAAAAGACATAATTGCATCAGTATTTATAATAATAAACCAAGTTCAACAGTTAGTATTTATCATGAGGGTTGGAAAAGCAAACCTGTACAGGAGTAGATTCTTTTGCTGAGTTTACAACTGTTATATACTGGTATCTATGAAGACATGAACTGAAGCTACAAGGATCCATACCTCGCCCACTGCCTTGACTTTGTTTCCCAGAACTAACATTCCAATTGGGATACCTCTAAGGTTAGGGCAGCTTCTGATGTTGTGACCTGATGGGCCAGTCTTCACTACCTTGTACACTCCAGGTCCACCTCGAAGGAATGGCATATCTTGCTCTTGCATCACTGCTTCCTGTGGGCAGTGTGAATTTAGGTCTTTGAAAAAACCATCAGTATTAGACCTAGATTCCTGAGAAATTAAAAAAAAGGCAAAACAAAACAGAATAAAACCTATTAATAATACCTTTGAACTCTTTAGATAAGAAATACTTACTTCAAGATTACAACAGCTAAACTTCAGAGCTAAAAGAGATACTAGTTACATTGCTAATTTTAGTGTGCGATAAACAACTACTAGTAAATTGAACATGAAGTCGTTTTATTACTCTTGAAATAAAAGTGGTATAAATGTAAACCATTTATATAAAAGGAGTATCTAATATCTATAATTAGAGAGAAATTATTTACTCTAACCACTTTCACTAAACTTTGTTCCATTGTGATATTTATCAAGATACACACTCATTCTTCCTGCTGTATTTGTGAAATTTTGTGGAAAAACTCTGGGGCTATGTAAAGGGAATGTGAATATTATCTCTTTCCAAATGCTATGCTGCTTTTTTGATTTCACATTTAGAATACATTGTTAATTTAGAGTAAAGGTAAAATGATGACCAAGAGTAACAGCAACACCATAGATTCTTAAATGCACATATACATATTAGTGTATATTTATTATTTTCACTATGACAATAAAAATGGCCTGCAAATTTATGTCACCTGGTACCAATTACAGATGAAATATATACTCAAATCTGAAATGAGAAAATACTTTTTGAGTTTCTTACCAAGAAAAATTGACAGTTACTAAAAGAAGAAAAATACTAGCATAGATTTTTCAGCCATCCATAGCTTAATAAAAGGCCATTGTACAGGAAATTCTGAGGGACTGGAGTAAAATAACGCAACGCACATTTATATCAGAAGAAAGCAAGCCAGAAGCAGAAGCAAGCTCTATTGTGCTTATAATGCAAGTCACAGGTGCTTTTAAAAGAACATCTGAAAGTTAAGAACTAAGTAATGCCCTACGGGATAAAGTCAGTGGTTCACCTAGTCCAGTACACTGTGTTCAGCAATGGCAACAGGAGATGCCATTTAGAAGCAGCATATAAGTCTTTATTAGTGGTCTGTCCCTTACATACCAGCAGCATTTAAAATCTTTTTATTATGGATGTTGGAGGCTACGCCCAATTTTCTTTAGTGTTTATTTATGAATCTGATTTCTGTAAATTTGTTTAATTTCCTCTGAATGTGCTGATACTTTCTGCCTCCACAATCTCCTGTAACAACACCTTCCAGGAGGCTCACTTCCTGCTGTGTAAAAGAACATTTCCTTTTATCAGTTTTAAACAAAAATTCTGCTTATGTTATTTACTTTTTAATCAATGCAGTTTCCTCTGATCTCATTAATTATAATATTTTCAGCTTTTTGGTAGGGAAGTCTGTGCTCTTATGTCCAGACTAATACAGCAGTCTTTCCAAGAAGCCTTTATACAAAAATGAATCTGTTCTGTAAACATATAACTTTCAAAGCAAGTCAATGCAAGCTGAGATAAACTGGTTGGGGGGGGGGGGG
>Ga0065711_1028320_pt1 | contig 41973 bp, 12 predicted proteins | sample Hoacrofraction12_FD_59098 | JGI IMG/M metagenome (GOLD analysis project Ga0065711, IMG submission 59098) | Hoatzin crop microbial communities from Cojedes, Venezuela - Epithelial fraction 12 v2 (version 2) | ecosystem: Host-associated > Birds > Digestive system > Esophagus > Crop | place...
CTTCTTCCCTCTGAGGGTGACGGAGCACTGGAACAGGCTGCCCAGGGAGGTTGTGGAGTCTCCTTCTCTGGAGATATTCAAGACCCACCTGGACAAGGTCCTCTACAGCCTACTGTAGGCGACCCTACTTCGGCAGGAGGGCTGGACTAGATGACCCACAGAGGTCCCTTCCAACCCCTACCATTCTGTGATTCTGTGATACAGCTGTGGGCTTTATGTGGAAAACATTAAATTGCCATTCTACAATTTAAGTTTATCTAAAGTTCACTGCTATTTTCTAAAAGACTATATTATTTTAGTCTCAGCTCCTGAGTGACATACAATAAACATATGTTCGTCAACAAAAGTTCAAACATAAAACTCCTTCTTCCAACTAGTTCACTGGAAGTCAACATTCTCATCAACATATAAGACGACAGTTTAGAGAAGGAATACAGGGATGCTTGGGAGAAATACTGTAAGAGCTTTTCATGGCAAAATACGTACCTATTTTATTGTATCAGATTGACTGAGGACAACAGTAGATATTCTAATACTCTTAACAAATAAATTATTTCGGTATATATAACAAAATAATTAACCTATCAGAGTAAAAACAACCTCTGTTGACTAATCAAGATCAATAATCATTCATGGAAACAATATTTAGTTAGCCGGTTTTAGGTTTTGTAGTTAGCAGATCGCATAGCTACAAAGAGACTGAAAAAGGCAATACTAGTACCTTATTCATTGTACTGTGTGTACAGAGTTGGAAAAAAATGAGACTATGTATGTACGTATTCAAAATGCTGTTTTATAGGATTAGAGATGCTTCAAGATACTACAAAGACAAATCTAGTTTTCCTAAGAGAATGCTAGGAATACGCAAGATTTTTGTTTACCTTCATACAAGCAATAAAGTTACATTTTCTGCTTCAAAGGAAAAAAAATAGGACTTAACGTTAGCCATGGAGCCATAATTAACACATGATAATACATAGATACCTGTATAAATGTAGTATCATTTCTGGTTAAGTATTCAAACTACCTTATTTATTTCACATGATTATATACCACAAATAAAATGCAGCAGCCTTGCAGCAGAAAGTACGGCTAATCAAAGTATATCATAGACAGAAAATATAATCAGGTGAAATGAAGGCTATGCTTTCACTGCAGTTAATACAGATTTCTGCTGTGATATTGACAGTATCCTTCCTCACAGTTGCTCTCATAAACCTCTTCTTCCAGTTCAGTAATGCTTCTAAATTGGACTTCCCAATGTGTTTTGAGTATAGGCAAAGTGCGGGTAGATGGTCTATATCCAAAGGTCCCTACTATGACTGTATCAGTTTCATGCTGGCATTAGTCAATTTGCAATCAGTATGAACTGCATTAAAATTAATCATTGTAGCATTTTCTTGTATTTTTCAGTATATCCAGTTCAGTCTTTACTAAAGGGCACTCTAAAAATACACTGCATAGAAGTAATTACATACAAAACCTGTTAAAATACTAGAAAATAAAATTTTCTTTCTACATCTGCTCAGTACAGAGATTAATCCTCTACAGTCCTGACAAAAATCTGAAATTAGTACATTGGCCTAAGATCATGTTACCTTCTCTTGGTTTTGAATACATAACTTAAAGTAACACATTCTTTTCTGTAAAACAAAAACAGCTACCAACAGCTGTTAAAGTAAAATCATTTGAAAAGCTAAAACAGAGATAAATTGTTTGGTTTTAGCTCGTGATATGAAAGATGTTGGACTTCAAAAGAAATGCTTTTGTTATGCAACTGAATGATATTCATCCTTATATAGAGTAACTAGGAAAGAACTGAAAGTTTCTGAAATGTGTTCTTTAGGTATGTAGAGATAATGAAATATTGCACTCTGCTGCCATAGTTCAAATTTTGCATTACATGAGGGATGCATGACACGTGATTTAATGAGGATATTCTATGATTTTACAGCATCTTCTTGTTAGGGGAGAGAACTGAAGCAGGAAAAGTAAAATTATACAGATAGCCAAGAGACAGAAATAACACACTGCAACTCAGTGAATAGGTCTATATGAAAAACTCCATTTCCTATCTTATATCCACACTGTTGCACTCCTTGGATTTCAGTGCACTTTTTCCACACATTTTCATGGCAATTACAATGAGCTAACATTATTTTCTGGAGAAAAAAACATATCACATCACTAACACATCAGTCCAAATTTAAAATTGCTATAACGAAACTCCCAGAATTCCAGTAAAGCTGATGTATTGCCAAAGACCTATTAAAAAATGTATTTTTCTTTCTTCTTTTAGTTAGTTCATCTCACTTCAGCTGAAGCAGCAAAAGATTCAAGATTAATTCTCAATCTCACCTAAACTGTTGTTTCTATATCCGATTGCTTCAATCAAAGGTGAATATATGCAACAGACTGTTTTCTATATGACACAAGAACATTTGAGATATCACCCAGATGTGATCAAAAATAAATACTGATTAATGTACCTTGCAGAACTTCAGCTGAAAAGTGATTGAGACAGCATTTAGATACCAGTGATTATTCAAAAGGTTTCCCAAATACAGGTAAGTAGGAAACATTCAAATTTCTCAGCTGTGTTTATTTCTTTATTTATCTGTGAGCTCTAAATACCAACATTCATCGTGGATTACATCAACAGACTGGAATCCAGAAAGATTGCTTTGCATTAGTTGCATAGAAGTACTGCAACAATAAAATCCACAACAACACAGATCTGTAGGTTTTTTCCCAGTTTACTGTCAGGAGGACACACAACATCCCCTGCAGAATTAATCAATTTTTTTCTGTGCTTCACAAGAGAACAAGGTATTTCTGCACACTAATGCAACCTTGTGAGCACAGTCTCTGAGTAGCTTGCATAGTTACCCAATTTTTTAGTGTCTCCATTACACTTGGCAAATATTATCGAACATGCTTACTGCACAACATCCTCACATTTTTTAAGAATTTCTTTGCAAATAAAATTGCATTTTCTTTATTAGTATGTGATTACAGAATTGATCAATTATGTTCAATTCTTATATTAATGAAAAAAACTCCTGAAAGACCTATGCTATGACAAAAAGATCATTGTACTAAGGACACATCAGCAGTGTAGCTGACTGTGTGTAAGGAAATAATGTAGTTAAGCAATAAGATGAAATTTGCAGCTGTTATGACAGCGGGCATCTTTGATGCAAGTGAAGACTATAGCACAAAGTCCTTGTGTATCTCTAAGATATTTAAGTTTCTCTGCCACATGGCCTAAAATCTAAAGGCGAACCTAAATTCCCAGAAAATAAAATTTAATTTGATCTTTCACACGCATATATTCACCAACCTGGAATCATGAAGACCTTTGCAAATATTTATAAACTAAAGTTCAGAGACTCCCATGAAATATTAAATATGAAATATACCCCAGAAAACTTCAGCAATGAAGTTTACTTGATTTTCCTGGTACTACGAAGAAGCTGTTGACAGTGGCAGGTGTAGAATTCAGACCCCTGAACCCCCAGTTCTTTGACTGAACAACGCTAATACCATCTTCTCATGCTTTATTGTAAAATAAGAGATTTGAATTAACATTACAGGTATTCCTTATACACTATGATTATGCTGTGTGCTACAAATGAACCTACTTTAACATTAAAGAACCATGCTAAATGCAAGCAAGTTTTTGTGCACATAAATTATTTGAATTGCTGTGGTTTTAATAGAGTAATTCTTGTTGCATTTTAAAATCTTTTCTGTCCTCCCTGACACTTTTCCAAAACTTCCAGAAGTATGACAGTTAGACGAAGCAGGTTCTACTGGAAGAGTTCTTGAAAACAGGGCACTGCTTTTACTGTACATTATCTGAATAATGATCAGTGTTAGTCACTGTGATACAGAAGAGCTGCAAAATTTGGGCCTTCTCTAAAATCCGCATTTTTCTTGTAATTTTACACCAGAACAATGCCACCACTAGCAGTGAAAAATCGGAATTCTCAAGTGAAATAAATACTGACTATCCTTGGGGTCCTACCATCCATGCAGAATGCACCTGTTCTGAGTGCAATCTGAAGACACAGGAGCAACATAAAAAATAATATTAGGAAAATCAAGAAATGTAAAGAGAAACATTGGTATATAGAAGAGGAGGGGGTAAGAGGCAAGGGGAGATATTTTGCTTGCCATTTCAGCCAAAGTTTTTAACATTGTGTTGGACTTTTTAAAAATTTGTTTGTGTATCTATACTTGCAAATAAATTTTGTAAGACTAGTGATAACAAATCAATAATTGAAGTGTAGTCTTGAAATTCTGAGGTTCCATCTTTTAAAAATGTTTTATTCTTCATCTTCTTAAGTCATTTTAAAAATCTGATTTTCGTGGAGAAAAAATACTAAAATTTGCAACAAATATTCTCATTTCATTATTCTACTATTTACTTAGTAATGAAGTGAGGTGTTTTTTTTAACTTACAGATAGAGGAACATAATACATGCCAAAAGGCCCCATCTTTGGTGCACAATAGTTCAATCACATACTAAACTTCTTTGTTTTAGAGTATTTCTCTGGGAATTTACATACTGTTTTATAGGTTAAAAATTATTAATATTTTAAAGCAATTATCATAATTGCATTGCCTTGCTTGTCAACTTAATTTTGTGCACCATTTAACAAGTAAAGTTTATTGTTCCTATAATGATATATATGGCTATTACTAAGAGACATGGACTAAAAACTAATTTATTGAAAATATTGATGAAGCTTCATGATAAAAAATTATCTTGAATACCAGAAGATAGGAATTTGGAAGTATGACTATCAGAAAGATAAGGCAAAAATTGCAGGGAGAATACATTTTATTAATCAAGATATATTTCAATCTTAGAAATAAAGACATCACACAAATTCACTCTGACTTCTGCAAGATAAATCCAACTCAATTCTTATAATAAAACCAATAAAAGTTACATTTCAGCAGTTCAATATGTAATCTCTGTCACACAAATTTGGGACAAAACTCTTCAATACACAACATTTTTATTTCGTTTCTAATTCTCGTAATTGTATCTTGTCAGGTTAAGAAAAAAAAAAAAAAAAAGCAGATAGCAAAAAGCAGCTACCAGGCTACCAGAGAGCTGCCTTTGCCTCCTTATTTCAAAGCACATGTGAAGTGAAGCCAAGGACTTGAAATACTTCCAACTTCTGCTTTCAAACCTTTTATCTCAGGGTTAAGCTAAAATGATACTGTTACCTCCAACACTCATCTCAGATTTCAGCTTTTCAGGGGCCAATATTACATTTTTTATTCCTTCTTTTAGAACCTTGCAAGTCGTCTGAGGCCCAGATACTAATCTTTCTTGAACTGTTTTGAAACATAGCATTTTCTATGAGTAAAGCTTCACTCTACCTTTGTAGTGCAAATTCAAGAGTATATTCCTGAGAAATCTAAAGGGACACTAGGTCCATAGTTAGAAACTGGTGGGACAGCCCTGTCTCACCTGAAACGAAAGAAGTGCAGCTGCAATACTGCTCTCTTCTGTCCTCCCCAGTTTAACCAGACCTACACAGCCAAACTTCCCAGTTCTATTTGTGCTATTATGTCCACCTGTAAATCCTGATAGTAGAGGTTTAAATAGATCTGGTTTCCTCTCTAATCTTCTTACTACCCAGAATCACACTATGCCAAAAAGATCAAAAAGAGAAAAAATACATCAAGAAACAGCAGGGCCCACACCAACAGAAGTGATCTTCCTGCTTCCCACTGCTTCAGCGAGTCATTAATGGTGGCAGGAAGAGCTGGCAAACATTCTCTGTCAAGGAACACAGAGATATTTCTCAGTTCTGATAAGGAAAGTTTTGCTTTTTGAACCTCCTTGTTTCTACAGTGCATTATAATTACTATTACTGACCTGGTAAAAGAATAGTGCCATCAGTAAGCACACTGTGCCATAAACGTGCACGCAATTTGAATTACTGAACCAAAGGAAATGAGCTCAAAGGATAGAAAAAGGAGTGAAAACAACATGAGGGACCACATGAGTGCTGTTAACCCTTTTTTTTATGTACTTAGCACTGAGCAAAGCAGGAGCGGTAAAGGCTCTGACCAGGAGTTGTTGACCATACCAGTGCGAAAACTGAAATACTATGAATATGTACCTGACCAGCTACAGAAAATGGTCTGGCGTACTGATGTACATCATACCAATATACCAAACTCTAAACTGAGGTGGTCTGGAGCAGATTCACACAGCATTCATGCCATTTGTACTTCAGCACCCTGAAGAATGGTAAAATGGATCGCCGAGGCTGATAATTGTTTCAGTCACCACATCTCAACTTATCCCCACACGTATCTATTACTTGATGAAGGGTCATGACAAGCAACTTTGATTTCTGGATGGTGGTGTTGGAACATGCAGTTTTCATAAACTACTGGGCTCTTGTCATTAAACAAATCTCCTTACAGTATTTCAAGTTGAGCACACAAAATCACTAGTCTTTTTTTGATATTGTGGCCTCTGTCTTTTCTTCTTCCAGAAAAAGAAGAAAATACCCACATTTTATGTGGACGTTCTGAAGAATGACAGGAATTATCCAAGTTATTCAAGAATGGAAATTGATTCTTTTTATATGTTCTGAACAAAAATGTTATACTTGCTGACTCAAATATAGCTTACATTTCTGTTGCTCTCACCCAGGTGAGGAAAAAAACCTCAACTTTGAAGGCATGTTTAATCATTTCCAAATCTAGGATGAGTTAAATTTGTCAGTTTAACACACTATCTGAATTGAGATAAATTATCCACCTCTGGCCCATCCTCTTTTTTCTTCCTGGTGGGAGGCTAAGATCATATGCCATCATCAGATAACAGCAGCTGATGCCCAATGAGAATAGAAAGAAACCTGTTACGACTGCAAATATCCACAGCTCTGTGAGATTCATGGAGGAAGCATATGTCACCTTATTAAATCTGTAGCAACTGAGGTGGAAGTTACAGAAGGTATCTCTCTCCAGAGCTGGAAGAGATGGGAAGGGAAATGGTTCTGTAAGGAAAACTCTTACTTTTCTCTCTCTGAAAATAGCTGTAACAGGATGTTACAGGGATGTTTTTTTCCTAGAAACAGGGAATTTAAAAAAAAAAAAAAATAAATAAACAAAACCCAACAGCTTCCAAGACAGGATGGAATATGGAATTTCTGTCCAGAAATAAATATCTGTGGGGCAAGTTAGTATGTTCTGTTTCTTCCTCCAAGGGAAATAGAAAGATGAGAAGGAGATTAAAAAAAACTCATGTTACCTGTTCCACTTTCTTCTAAAGGATCAAATCAAGGGGCAAATGATGGATGGTGCTAGAAACACTTACTCACAGCTCAAAGAGGACATAGAGTGCTCTGGGAGAGGGATGCATGGCAAAGGTGCCAAAAAACAAAAACTTGGTCACTAAATTCATCACTGAGCTCCCTCACACCTGCTGTCTGCCAGTGCTTGTGTGTTGGTTTGGGGTACTTTTGCAGTTCAAAAAATTTGGAATTTTTGGAATTACTTGCAGAAAGAAGAGGAAGCAAAAATGTTTCTTTGCTTTCCTTGTTTCAAGCACTGTCTGGCATAGAATACTCGGAATCAGAGCTGTAAGAGCCTGCTGTCCCAGCCAGTCTTCCCCTTGTGTTTACAGACATTCATATCTATATATATGTGTGCATAGGGATTCATCTGAATAAGGCTTATGCTTTGAATTTTAGGAAGAAAAAAAGATAGAGGATCATTTGACATGGGTAACTTCTCCAAAGTAATATAGAAATCTAGAGCTGGTGTTAGCTTAGTTTTGGAATTCTGACTGTGTCTGATTCAAGACACAGACTTAAGAACCGAGGGGGAAATAGCTTTGCTCTGCCTTTGACTCATTGAGGAAAAAAAATGTAGAAGGAATGCAAATAAAAGTTCCAGATTTTTTCCAACATTGCATGTTTTTTCAATTGAGAAAGCACATCAGCTGCAAATTTCAGGAAATTATTTAAGACAGGATTATGTGAATCTTGTACGGAGGTAAAAAGGGAGCAGATGTGAAAATCCCAACAAACCAATTTTTTAAAAGTAGTTATAGACAAGCTAGTCTTTGAAAGTGAAGAGAGGCAGTTTCAGTTATTATTCACTATTGTATGTCAGAATATGGACAATATACTGTAAGCTCTATCTCCACCAGTGTATTTTTATACTTGTCTCTTGGACTAACAATATATGAAAATGAAACTTTCTCTCAGAATTATAGCAAATCTCTTGCTTTGTTGAGCTGATACAGAGTCAGAAAAGTAGCCACATCTGTTCTACAGAAACACCTTGGCAAAATTGTTTCTCAACATGGAATAGAAAATTATCTTTTTCCTTCAATGTCAAAGTAATCATTAATTCCATCACAACAAATAAAAGTTGCCTTTGGCAGTAATTCTTGACATCATATTATGACTTCATTATAAAACAGAGCATTACTAAATAGCTCGCAGGTATATTTAGGAAACAAAGCAGAAAATTAAATCATGAAAATAAATAATATTTTTCTGTTAAAAATGATATTTTCTGTGTAAATATTTGGTGTCATGAACAGGCTAATATATTAGGTATTTTAGTAACCTTTTGAAAATCAATGTATTTGTGCAAAAGAAGCTTACCAAGGGACTGAAAAAGTGCAAAGTCTTAAGAATCTTTAAAAATACTGTGGTTTAATTTAATGAAAGAAAATACTGTTTACTTTTTTAAATTAAGTGCATCTAATTTCAAAACAGGGACCATTGCTAAGTCTCTTCTGCACATAGGTTTGTGAACAACCTTTGTACTATTTTGGGGCCAAATATATTAGTTATCTTATGCCCCTGTGTGGCCAATCTAGACAACAAATTCACTTTCACATAGCTGTAACAAAGGAATAACAATGTGTCACGGAAAATACAGGTTGAAGTAAATCAAATGCTTTCCATTCTTAGAGAAAAGCTGTTAATATATACTGCGTTGGTAAAATTGGACGGATACTGTTCTGTAAGTTTGTATCAATTTTAGTCACAAAAGACTCGACATTATGCAATAATGTGTTAATCTGAATGTTGCCCAAAGCAACTGTGACTTTGCAAAGCATCCTGCTACAAATAGAGCATCTGACAGCACAGGATCTGTACACTAAACTCTAAATGAAAAATGACATTTAGAAAATCCAGCTGGTCTGATAACTCAAAGTTTTAAAGATATTTAAAAACTTTATTTCATTGTCTTTAGTGATTTGAATGAAAAATGTGTCACTGAAAGTCATCAGAAAAATTTTAGACCTCAAAAAACTGAAGTTCCTTTAGACACTGCTTTAGAATTCAGATGTAGTGTGTGCACTTAGTAAGTTTTCAGAAAAGGTCTCCTGATCTCTTTTGCCATGCTTTCTTTTCCAAGACACATGAAGAACTTATTTCACAAACTAGCTATTTGCCAAATGCTAAGAAGGCAAAACAATTCTTGTGACTTCCTGACATGAGGCAATTCTAATAATTTTTTAATAGAAAGTAACCTATTACACAGGCTGTAGCACTACTGTCCCCAACACAAGTGAAACACAATTTTGAAATAAAGTCATAGTTCTTACTTCTTCAGCTGGCTGGAGTTGGTAATGTCAGCTAGAGACATGCTGGACAAGGAGGAAGGCCCAGAAAACCAGCTATCTCTATTACACTCACAACAGCATCTTACAGAAAACTGTTGCCATGCAGCCGACAAAACAGAACTAAACTGCAATATTCCTCCAACAGAAGCTGTTAGCAGGGGATAACTGAACCCATTTAAATGGAAAAATCAATCTAACTCACGAGGAGATTAATATCATTTGAGTCTTCTCACATCAGCTACCGCAAAGGAAAAAATACGCAAATAAAAAATGCTCATGTAAGGTTTCTATGCCAAATGATAAAAAACAGTTTAATATATATTCCTGCTAAAGTTTGGTATGATATCAGAAAGCAAAGGCCAAGATAATTGGCTTCCTGCAACAAAAATCACAGCTGATCTAAACTTTCAGAAGAATTGAAGAACTCCAAAAACGGATCATGTGAAAATTAATAGGAATGTATTTTCAGTTACAGTTGTATGCATACTACCTAGTTCCCTACGACTTTCTGTTTTATATTCCCCTATCTCTTATACTGTTAGTATGTGTTCACCTGTTTTCTTCACATTATTACTTCGTGTAACCAGCAGTTAGTCATTCTGTGCTTAATGTCAGCTGTTATTTTTCTGGACTCTGACTTTTACTTTTTAGCTGTAAAACAGAAAGAAAAACCTTAAAAAAAAAAAAAAAATGATCGTCTCTTTTTAGTCTGACAAAATATTTAAAGTCCGAAGAGACAAACCCTATCATACCTCATCAAAGCAGAGTCTTTTACATGCTAGTGGTATTTTTGTTTTCCTTACCACAGTTCTGAAACATTAACTCCTAATGCATGAAAAATTAGTTTTTAGCAACTGCATTACATTAACTGTGCAAAGCTTTAAGAGAAAAATCTAGGTAAAATATACGCTACATTGACTTACTTAGAAAAAATAAAACAGAATTTTTTAAATCAGTGAGACAATAAAAAGGACTAGCCTCCGAAATAAATGCCAGCAAGACTTTTTAGTGACTACTCAATAGAGGACTTCTTCAAAGCCCTTTAGTCAAGATCAAATTTAAAATACTTATTCAGAAGGCAGAATCTTTTTGCTCAATAACCTTAAATAACTTTCAACTAACTTTATCTTCAGACGACAGATAAAGTATGACTTAGTCTCTCATGATTACTGCTGCATGTTGCTGAAAAATTACACAATGTTTTCTTGAAGCCAAAAGCATTGGTACCTAGAAAAACACGACATTGTTCCATATAAATATAGAAATATGCTCATCTTAAATAAGACAGCCCACACCAGGTAGGAGGCTGGGTTTCCTAACAGTCCTTTCCTGTTTGCCAGTCTTCTAGAATAAATGTAATTCTAAATCTCAGGCACAACAAATGCAATAAAGTAATTCTCTGATGTCTTTTGATTTGAAACCTATACCATATGCAGCTTTTGCCAGAGACTTACAAGCAGAATACACACCTAAAAGCACCCTGCACATGCATCTGTAACAAAAAAAAAAAATTTAACAAATGCATGCACCTTGGTCTGCAAAAAGCATGCACTTTGATCTGCAAAAACAGATCCAGAGAATCAGGGCTTCATATGTAGCTGCTTAGAACAGTTGCTAAGGGCTTTGTTGGTTGCTGCAGGCCGGAGACTATGCGCTTGGAAATACGAACTGCTTTACACTCACAGCTGATAATACATAAATTATTGCTCCATTTTGCAGAGCTTCAAAGACTTCATAGTATAGCAAAGGGATGTAAGAAAAAATCTCATTTACTACAGATTTCATACATAACTAAAAAAAATCCTAATTCATTCAAGGGATTATGATTACTAAAGCTACCTCCATAATTTTGTATGCTTCACTACAAATTCATAACTGAGATACCAAAACTTGAAAACAGTAACATTAAATAAATATTTAAATATTTATAAAGGAAACACCAGCAGTAAGGGAAAGAATCCTTACAATGATATTCTTGGAAATAAAATTATACTTTTTCTGAAGTATTAAGTGCAAATATCACTGTATTTAAGAAATAATATCCCACTGAAAAGGCTTTTCTCCCACAGATGCAGAGAAGATTAAAATGCTGGATACAGTCTCTGCAATAGTACTTCCATTCTTTTTCCAGAATGTTTCCATCAATGCACTATCTTTATAAAAAACTACAGGATTCTTTTTCTCCCTGATTTGCGCTCACACTCTTTTAGATAAAATTCTTAATCATTTTTACTATTAATATTTAATAGCAGTATGAACAAGTTCTAAGCATCAGTATTATAGTGTTTACTGAATAATGCCACAAAAATGAGTCATTGTTAATTCAGTTTAGCCCCCAAAAAAAATCCTAAGAAACCAATTTAATAACCATCTCACACAAATAGACAACTTCTGTGATTCTCCCTACTATTTCCAATTCCCACAAAATATAACTGTTCGTAAAGGATAGCCTACAGAGCTGATTGACCTGCTGCAAAGCACCCACTGATCAGCTATAATTTGGCCAGTTAAAAAGATTATTGAAAAGCGTCACACACAGATCTAAGTCTTCTAAAAATAAGAAACTGCTTTCTGCCTGTTTTGCAAATGGTATGCAGGACTACTAATTTACATCTTCCAACAAATTATGTATGGTTAAACAGACACATCTCTGAGCATTTAATCCTTTCACTGCCACATCCACACAGAAATCATTTTCTCAGACAGATTTGTTTATGAATATTTAATATGCTTTAAAGATTACAGCTAATAATGCTGGCTTCTAATAGTAGCTAATGTATTTGAAAGACACATAACCATCTTAAATATTTTATTCTATCTTTGCTGGCTTTATCTCTGCAGACTGAGTTCTCATTCAAGTCCTTACATAAAACATAAAAGCACCAACAGTATATACTCACTGCTACCATAAAAATATTAATATCTAAGAGTGCAGCTATAGAAGGACCCCACTAAAAAACATGCAAATAGATTACTATCAGCATAAGCATAGAAATGGTAAGGCAAAAATGTTTCATTTCTACTCACCTAGTGTTGTTCAGCGTTTGTCCAAACAGATCATTTTGTAAAATATTTGGAGGGGATGAGAAAACCCCATGAAAATGAGATAAAACAGAATTGCAGACCTGGCGTAGTGTCTCAAATTGCATTTTCTCTCTTTCCTTCCCCTCTATTTTTCTTCACCACCTGTCTTAAAAGTCATCTATTTTGTACACACCATCAAATGCAAACATGCCAATCAAGTTCCATATTTCTCCTGATCTCTGTAAAAACTGTACCTAAATGAGCAGGGGCTGATAGTTAATTGTACAGTCATTATTCTTCTAATTCAGTCGTAGAAGATTTAGTACCCGTGCGGCTTTCTCCTGACTGTAGCAAGAATTCTAAACAGCAGCAAGCTTTTTGGGCATTCCCAGCTGAAGTGTGAAGCTGAACTGCTTTCATGTACTCTACTCATATTTCTCTAAGCCTATTAAAAACATGCAGTGAATAGATGCTGTCGTCAGGAGTTTCAGCACATCTGGCTGCCAGCAATAAAATCTCAGAAGTAAAAAAAATTAGGACAAGGCATCCTCACACTGTTACTACTGTCTAAGAGGAGGAGGATTTCTGCATCTTCCCCTCCTCCTTCCCTCCCCTGTAAAAATGACTAACATCCGTGACTGTGTATGTAGGTCTTTTTTATTTTTTTGATGTAAAGGCAGCTCTACAGAACAGAAAGACCACTCTAAAAATTTTTTTCATATACTAAACAACATGTAGCACTGAGACTGTAACAACAGACCTTTCATCTCATATCTGAAAAGTTATACCATACCTTATATGAAATAACAGGTTTTTTCTGTGCAAACATTTAAATGTAATATCAGTTCACGACTGAAGCAAACAGTACACATTCTATATGCAACTACTCTGTTAGGTACTGCACACACATCATCAAGGTAATAATTTATCACACAAACTTGAACAATCACTAAATGGAATGGCTGCATTATGTATGTACTACATTTCAAAAAAAGAAGTCTTCAGCAGCTTTTAAAAGTTTATTGCACAGAATCAGCCATGATGGAACCAACCACTTCCAGGAAAACCCGCTGTCTTAGCAGCCTATGTCTCTGGTACACATACAGTATATGAAGTCAGAGAGCAAGCAGCAGAATCAGTCATCTAACAGAACACAGTGAGATTCTGCAGCATAATATGCACAGTGAATACCATTAAATGTACAGAAAATGAGTATCCCTGACTACAAAATATATTTTTCCTCTTTTCTTTCAATGCTTGTGCCAGAGGAAGAAATTACATAACGTTACAGAATATATTCTATCACTGTCAAATTGAAAAATAACAATTAAAAAGATTTTCCTTAGAATATCTCATTTTCTATCCACAGCTTTTAACCTCTTAGCACTAATTACAAAATTTCCAAACAAACCAACATAAAATGAGGCCGATTATTAAGCTCTTCTACTGAAAGTGATTTTAATCCTAGAAGATATGGGAATAAGCAACCTTCCAGCTAATTAAAGTGTTGAATTGATGTGCTCAGAAGGGAGTAGTACACATCCAGGCTTCTTTGGACAGAAGGATGGCAGCTACAACTCAGATTTTCAAACAAACAAAAAAAAGAAATAGGAACAAATTCATCTCCAGGCCCCTTTAAAAGAGATATAGAAGACGTCCTACTAACACCCATGTTAAATATTAAAAAAAAAATAATTGAGGAAATATCCGCTAATAAAACTGTTCCCAAAACTCATGTGAAAACCTACAAAGTAATACACAAAATACTTCTTAGTATCTGGTTTTATGTCTATAGTATACCATCTATTATGGAAAGATTCGTATTTGAGAAATGCATTACAATTTGCAGTAAAATGTACTAAGCTATCTGTATGGCAGAGCTGGTAACACTTGAGATCCTGGAGTAGAAGTCCAGGAGTATTTATGCCTATCTTGCTATAACAAAATGAAAACATAATACTTGGTAAACACCTTGCCTACATTACAGAGAATTCATGTTTGTAATGTAAGAAAATTTGCCTTTATGTTCGTTCCATCAAAAAGGAGAAATTTTTTTATCTGCTGCAAGAAACAGAATCATCTTGTTACAAATGGTTCAAGTTATTCAAATAAATAGTAGTCTCATATGCACCACTTAACAGTTCAAAGACAGTGTTGGCCATGGAGCAGGTTCAAGACCAATATTTTTTCATATATTTCAATTATATCACCATTTTTTTGTGTGCCTTATGAATGGTCATCAAAGCTGAAACACTCCTGTAGTTGTAACCATGGTCTGAACTATTGACATTTGCCTTTCTAGGTCTTCATTTTCAGATATTAAAAATGGAAGTTATGACATACATTCTTTTTTTGCAAAATTGCTCTAAAACTGATGACAAAATTGGACACTTTTAAAACTTCTGATTTTTTTATTTAATTCTGGGGTAAGGAATGAAGAGTACTTGGTAGATATTCATACAAGTATAACTTGTAATATGAAAAAGATACAAGGAAAAGGAAAATGTTAAAGGCAAATACTCCATAGTTGCTATTAGCAGAAAATTCACCTATAATGACAGGAGGTTTGTGCAAATATAAATTTTTCTAGATTTCTGGGATTTTCATCAAGATTGAACTCACTGTTAACTAGAAATACAATTTTTTATTTCAAAAAATAAATGGTCCAGAAAAATAAACAGAATTGCCTTTCTTTCCTGACCCTTCTATTGCTCTCCAAGAGACACTTTGGCCAATAAAAAATTCCTTCCCATATTTACTATGTGGCCTACATTTTTGTATTGACCCTATAATGTAGACTTCTTACTAAGTCCTCTACTTAGTTACTTCCAGCTTTTCCAAAATATAATCATCTGGGCCGAGAAGAATCACGGAAGCAAAGAGGCCTAGCAAGATGGGGCTGGAGGGAATGGAATAAAGGAGCAAGAGCAGAGTAGGTTGTGGCCACCGAAGTACCCATCCTTTCAGACCCAGAATGGAACTGCCAATCAAAAGAAGTCTGTGGAACCACACACAAAATTTACTTCCTGTATACTAATATTGTTTAAGAACAAAACAGTACAGGTACTAGCTACCTTATGTCAATCCTGCTAGTGATCTTCAAATGTGTCAGTAATTTTTATATTAAAAAAATTCCTGTGGTGAAGGGCAGAATGATTTAATGTCATTTTTTAAATTTAGGAAATTGTATCCTCAGCATTCATAGATCAAAAGCCTCACATAAGAATTCTGGACAAGACAGGAAGTAATTTTTTTTCCCCTATTTGATATTTCTAGATGATCTTTAAGGTCCCTTCCAACCCTTACCATTCTATGATTCTATGATTACACTTGAGATCCCCTTTTCTTTTCTTCAGGTCACACACTCTGCACCCTCCATTATCCATATTAGAAGAAAAAGAGGTCCTATATGCACAGGCTTCTTTTTTCAAAACAGTCTTAGTAGTGTACTTCAACATGCACTGGGTGAGCCAAGCACTACTCAGGCACTCATGATTCTGGCGTTTCCTAACATTTGAGGGCCTGATTCAAATAATTTTGATAGTCATTTTTATTATAGTAATTTGTGTATTTATACTTGCTTATATATGTACACTTTTACTAATTATGGTTTAATAATAAATTTCATTTCTACCCCAGTTTTAAAAAGGATTTTGTAGACATGAACACAAAGTGCTTTAAAGGTGTTGCACAGAACGGGTAAAAAGAGTACCAGATAGTCTAAGCAACTACCTGACATGACTGACAGCCTATTTCAAAATGAAAAGACAAGCCTGGGAAAGCATCACTGGATCCATTAAGCCAGGCTACACTGAGATCCATACAGATAATTATTTCTCTAGCCAAGCTGAATCTTAATAAACATCCTTCAGCTACAAGTACGTTGAAAGAAAAGTTATTCTAGAAAGCTCCCCAGTATATATGGCTATTTTTCAATTTACATAAAATATTTCAGTTTCAAATATAAGATTTAACATCTTTGGATTTGATTCTAGAATTCAAAAAGCTCTTAACATGTATGCACTATTGTCAACTTTCTTTGTATAATAGGTTTACCTTATCTCAAACATTACTTGTAGGGATCGCTTCTTTGTTACAGCCACTCAGAAAAGGCATTTCACAGAAAGTTGTAGCTTAAACAAGGTACAGTCATACAACCTCGTTAAAGCTAAATATTACAGCTCATAAGGCAAAGACTGCTCTGCAATAAAAGTTACTGTCAGTTACAATTTTTAATTCAATTCCATTCTAATTTGCTGGATATTATGTAAGTATAGTTTCATGGAATCACGGAAGAAAATGGTAGAGATGAGTCATCTGGAGTTTGGTGGTAAGACTGGAATTCTTTAAATGTACAGAAAGTCAAACCTCTATTTTTTTCATCTAGATGCTAAATTAAATTAGGTAATTAATAGCACATAAATACCTGTAATGCAGCTACCTTTGCTCTTCAATATGTCCTTACCAAAGCATTTAGCTAATTATTTAGGATTTCAAAATTTTGACTGTTTAAGTATTCTTATTATGAAAAGAAAAAAACATCTGAACAATGCTTCTCAGATATGTAAGCTAACAACAGTGGCCTTGCACATTGAATGGTGTTCTATTATTACAGTTATAAGACTACTAATTTTGGGGTCAGATCAGCAAACTGGTGCTCCAAGGTGGGACATGATTTTGAAGGACTAATTTAAATTAGGGGATGGACATTTCACTTTGCTACTGCAAGAAAAATGCAACCAGACTTTCTTTTAGGGTAAAGCACACATTCAATTGTATTTAATCACATCAATGTTCAAAGATTCAGCTATATAAAAGAAGTTTAGCAAGAACTAAGACAAAATCTACAACTGTAAATTTAATCACATAAGAGTCATAGAAGCCAGTATCCTGAATATCTAGGATAGGAAATAATAAAGAGAGGGATGCAGATAAAGCCCCAACTCCAAAAGGATAGAAGTACCTAAATCCACGCTGCAGGGAAGCATCAGTCTCTGCCCAAGAACCGTAATAATGAATCCTCTCCTTGAGCTGACGCCTGAGAAGTCATTCAAAATGCACCCTTCTTTTTATTACAGGAAGCCTGGCAGTTAGAAGAGTGGCTGGGAACATGGAAACTGAGTCCCAAGTTTCTCTTCTGGCTTCCTCAAATACGTCCACAAAGTCTTCATCAACACCCTCTTGGTTATTCCAGAGGGAATTTGTCTTTGCTGTTGAAGCTGTTCTCCCTCCCGTGAAATAATTAAATATTGAAAGATCTATTTAATTCACTGAGTTAAACATTCATTGAGAACAGAAAAGTGATACTGATTTTATTCCCTGGTAGTCAGGTCACAGATCTACAATGGAAGATACTGAAATTCCAGCTAAGAAACAAAACCTTGTAACAAAAAATATCCACTAACAAAGTACTCTAATGTAAAAGAAAGTAAATTCATCCTCATATTCAACTATTTAATAGTTTTTTCTTGCATGCATTTGTATCTCAATATCTTCCACATTTCCCTGTTTCATTACTTTCATTTTTGAGGCATTCTGTACATATCCATATAAATCTTTGCAATGTCCTTCTTCACCTTCTTCCCATTTAGTCACTTAATAGTAATCTATCACAGAATGATAGGTTGGAAAAGACCTCTAACATCATCAAGTCCAACAATCAACCCAACACCACCATGCCTACTAAATCATGTCCCGAAGTGACACATCTACACGTTTTTTTGAACACCTCCAGGGATGGTGACTTCACCACTTCCCTGGGCAGCCTATTCCAATGTCTGACCACTCTTTCAGGAAAGAAATTTTTCACAATATCCAACCTAAACCTCCCCTGAGGCAACTTGAGGCCATTGCCTCTCATCCCACCACTAGTTACCTGGGAGAAGAGACCAGCACCTGCCTAACTACAACCTCTTTCAAGTAGCTGTAGAGAGAGATAAGGTCTCCCCCTCAGCCCCCTCTTCTCCAACTAAACAGCCCCAGTTCCCTCAGCCGCTCCTTGTAAGACTTGTTCTCCAGACCTCTCACCAGCCTCATTGTGCTTCTCTGGACATGCTCCAGCACCTCAATGTCCTTCTTGTAGTGAGGGGCCCAAAACTGAACACACTACTCCAGGTGCAGCCTCACCAGTGCCGAGTACAGGGGCACGATCACCTCCCTACTCCTGCTGGCCACACTTTTCCTGATGCAAGCCAGGATGCTGTTGGCCTGCTTGGCCACCTGGGCACACTGCTGGCTCATGTTCAGCTGGCTGTCAACCAACACCCCAAAGTCCTTTTCCGCTGGGAAGCTTTCCAGCCACTCCTCCCCAAGCCTGTAGCCTTGCATGGGGTTGTTGTGAACAAAGTGCAGGACCTGGCACTTGGCCTTGTTGAACCTCACACAATTGACCCCGGTCCATCGATCCAGCCTGTTCAGATCCCTCTGCAGAGCCTTCCTACCCTCAAGCAGATCGACACTCCCACCCAACTTGGTGTCATCTGCAAACTTACTGAGGAAGCACTCAAACCCCTCATCCAAATCATTGATAAAGATGTTAAACAAGACCGGACCCAAAACTGAGCCCTGGGGAACACCACTTGTGACTGGCCACCAGCTGGATTTAACTCCATTCACCACCACTCTCTGTGCTCAGCCATTCAGCCAGTTCTTTATCCAGCAGACAGTACACCCTTCCAAACCACGGGCACATAGTTTCTCCAGGAAGATGCTGTGGGGAACAGTGTCAAAGGCTTTACTAAAGTCCCGGTAGACAACATCCACAGCCTTTCCCTCATCCATCACCTGGTCATAGAAGGAGATCAGGCTGGTCAAGCAGGACCTGCCTTTCATAAAGCCATGCTGGCCTGGCCTGATCCCCTGGCTGTCCTTCACATTCCCAAACTATACTATACATCTATACTCTCCTCTAAGACAAAGTTATAGATTTTAAACCAAGGATATGAGACTTAGAAAACTGGACAGTCTGTTTATCCATTTTTCTGTCCATATTACCCTTTGTCACCACAATGAACAAGCTCAAGGAGACTGGTTATCTTCATAAGGGCATAAATATAATATAGTTAAATTCCAGCAAGCTATGTGAAAATCTTCATCATCATAGCAGAAAGACCCAAATCATTGCACATAGAGGAAGGGTAGACAGAACTCAGACATTACCCATCGACTTTGGCAGTATAAACATGGTCAGAATATGGTCAGTAAATAGCTACATCATTGCCATCTGAAGTTTGACAAAATTTATCATAAATGATAGGAAAAGGTCCTTGACTGCCTCATTCCTCAGTTTCCATTGGACTTGCTGCTAATAGTATCCCATGCACAAAGGATTCATCAAAGTTTATCTCCTATTCCATCAGCAGTAATATGAAATAATGAAATAATAATTTATCCTTAGAACAAGCTTTACAAAAATAGCTAATCATCACAAATATTGTAAGTACGCTGTCTATTAAATACTTTAGGAAATGAAGCTTAAGTGATCTGGTTCAGCTTGCAGATAAGTATAGTGTCAGTGCTCCAGATAAGATGTGTGAATCCCATTCCATTCTCTTACTTCCTGTGTTTAGGGTACTAGAACTTTGCTGTTCCAAAGGCTGTTACGCTACCATTTCCAGTAGCAGCAACTGTTTAGTAGCCTAATTCTGGTGAAATCCGGGATAACATTGCATGCCAACAGTCTTTGGATCAAGGCCCAAAAGCGCAGATCAGCGCTATGCCTCTAGCACGTTTCCAAATATTGGAACTGCTCTAGTGCAAGTGGAAGCAGTCTGTGCGCTGTTCCTCAGTCACGAACTCACCCAGCAAGTACCACAACACTCCGAATGGTTAGGAGAATGTTCTGATTAATGTACTTACATACAGGATAAAATAGAAAGATTAGTTATCAGTCTACATTTAGCACCTTGATAGGAATCTGGATATTTGCATCTCTGAAAATTCTCAGAATGACTGTTGTCAACACAGGGGGGCGGGAAGGCAAGCAAATGTCTTTTTTTTAATGAAAGACAAAATTAACCTTGACATGTACAGATTCCCAAGAAAGTCACGGGAGTATAGATGACATCAGCCCAAAAGGCCAACTCTTGATGGGAGATTCCAGACCATCTTTGGACTTCCTAAGCAGGAAAGTGCCTGCTGTCCCTAATGAGGTGTGCTGCAGTTCCGTGATGAGACCAAACGATTAATTTTCCTGCGTCTCATCATGGTCTAAGTAAATGACAGAATAATCATGATCCACCTATCAGTGCGGCTTTAAAACTTTCTGAAAGGTGGACAGCAAAGCGAACAAGAGATTTTACCTGCATACTTACTAGTTTGGAAAGAAAATATTTTACAGACAAAATATTTGGAAGCTGAGATTTTATCTTATTTTGACCATTTACAGCTTAACTAAATTCTAAATCTATGAAAGGAAAAAATGAAGACGTGAAAGTTAAATGCTAGATGATTTGTTTATTATAAATACTTTGAGTGTTAAAAAATTCACGTTTTTTTTTAAACTTAGATAACAAAATGATAGGTCTGACTTAGTTCCTTATGCAGATGATAGGAAATGTGCCATATGTTCACTTGGGAAACCCTGCTGTTAGGCCTACTATGGACACATACAAAAACTGGCACTGACCATACAAATTGCGCATTCCAGAATGAGTAAGAGGAAAAAAAATCAAATAAATTGGACAAGGGAAATATGAAAATTATAATTTAAAATTCTTTTGTTATTAATGATGATAGACTATACCATGACAGTATTACTTCTTGAAATGAATCAGTAGGTATGCCTCCCAGTATAATTGTTTTTTAGCTATCTTTAACATGAATAACTTTGACTTATTGGTTAATTTCCTTAGCTCAATATAGATTATGGCTCTCAAACCTCTCTGCGGAATTCTTTTTAATACAGTAGTTGAAAGGCAATATGGGAAAATTTATTTAAATATGACAAGGTATAGAGCAGTTGAAAATAATTACAAGAATTGTTTAATTTTAATTATTTCTCTTATCTTTGTCCTTCTCACCCTTCTGAACATTACACAATGGATACAACTTACACAGTGAAAAAAAAAGCTTCTATTGCCAGGGTACACCACAAAATAGAGCAAAAGCGCAAGTTTCTTATTACAACTTACAAACATGAAAAGGTATAGTGTTGAGTTTGAGGGTTTTTTCCGGCACAAGTGGAATGAGACACTTTGGATTTCGCTATTTTGACAATAAGATTTTATGCTTCGTGACGTGTTCACAAAACCTACTCTGAACACTAAGTTTGAAGTACATTGTTGCCTCCCTCTGGTCCGCAACAAAGCTCCAGTGCCTAGCTCCTGCCTCACTTATCAGGTCTGGGCATTTCTACATATTACTTGGTTAGTGAATACTATGCCAAAAAATGAAGATGTTACTGATTTTAGGCAAATTCAGAGGTTGAATTTAGATTGTCTGAATCATTGCCTGAAGTTGTGACCACAGACACCCAGATTAATTCCACTTAAATACAGATGACTAAGGTATATAGCTTAGAAGCCTAGCCATCTTTTTCTTCCTGTATAATCAATATAGAGAAAGAGAAGCACATAAAAAAAAATTCTTGTGACCAAAAATTGCATGAGTGCCCAAAAATAGGTTTAATGAAGTCTTCTTACGCTTGTCTAAGTACCTTATTTAGGACGTATGAATATAACTCTGTGGTTGCATTTCTATTGCTGAATCTGAGAACACTTTCCAGTTCCTGCCTTGGCTGTGTTCTGACACCATGTCAGAAAACAATCGAGGTGTGCACATTACATTCTCTTTCCTACCCATGCATTGTTGCAGCATATAATCCAGTCATTTCATGGATCTGCATGTTTTCTAGAAAAATTATTCTTGATAGTAGATCTCCCATATTAAAAAAGGAGCCCTAAAATCTAAGAATACATGTTTTTTAACACCCTGCCCTGGCCTGAGACACAATTTATCTAAAACACCTCTGGGGCAGAAATTGCCTTTGGCAAACAAAAGCCAACCTATTTGTCTAATACATGTAGATATTACTTCTTCAACGTGCAAGACCACGATTCTAGTTTGTACTAAAATAATTCTTACCTACTGTTGAGTTTGTTTCATGTCTGCAGGACTGGTAGGCTTCCCACAGGAGAAAGACATCTGTTTTTCTCCACAAAATGGTGTCTGTAAATTCTGGATCATGGAATGATCTTATAATAAGTTCTCCACTTTCCTCACAGTGTCTGAAAGTTTACTGAAATGGCTATACATCCTAAGCTTTTAGTGTGAATATATACCTTTGTGCATGTTCATACATGCGGTATAAAATATATAAATAATATTTTTTAAAGTATTAAAGGAATACCATTAAGATGGAAGAATCGGGCCATCAGAGTTAGAAAGGGTCCAACTGAGACTTCATCTCCTTGACTAAAGGAATAGCTGCGTTACTTGACAGGAATAGAAAGCTGTTATACTCTGGTTGAATAAGCAGAGGAGTACGTGCAATATACATTGATACAGCAGGTTCAATATGCAGTAGATGCTGCACCTTACAGAATGCGTGGTTTAGAGTAGTATATTTCAACCAATTTTACCTTCAGCTGACTCACAATCAATTGATATTTCTTTGCACCTCATTACAGTACATGAATCGTGCTTTACGCCTCATTTGCAGTTCTGGATGGTTCACCAATGAGATCTGTCTCACTAGTCAGGAAGTGCTGGCCTACAACAGAGATTTGATTGACTTTTGAAACAATGCATTGAAAACTTCACCTATTACAAACCAGATTTCTGTTCTTCACTTTCATCAGAAGTATTAATTTGTCAGCTTTCAAAAAAACAAAAGGTGATTTGAAATATTACTATCAAAGTATTATGCACGATTAATAATGTAAAATACTAAAAACAGAAGCTGAAAATACACACTGAGAGTTTTCAGATATCTGCCTTTCCTCTCTGCCTCACGATGACATATTCAACGTGAAAGCTGATTTCCTCAGTGCTCACAGGCAGTTTATACTTCTATCCCTTATTCTCCAAATTATACCAATTTAAGAGAGGACACAATTAACACAAAGCAGACAGCAAAAATTAAATCCTACAACAGTCCACTGATGATTACCAACAATGTCAGTGCACCCAGCACAGTAATGATTTCAATATACACGCTCAGGTAAAGAGATAATATTCTCTTTGTGAAATAGACAGTTATCACCCTCTTTGGATGAGATCCATGACACAAACACTTCTTTTGGTGAGCAGGCTGATCATAAATCTCTTTACTCTGTAAAGAAAGTAACATTTGCATTGATCTTGAAGCCCATGGTGCTTATACATCACAGAAATTGGCCCTCATTCCCTGTGAACTTGGGAGTTTAATTTTATAAGTTCCTTTTAGTCACTTGGAAAATATCTTAAGACATTTACTGCAGTGTCTCTGCTTTCGGATTAATGATTTGGACATTACAAGGCCTCCAAATTTGTGTTGGGTGTCAATGTGTCCAGGTGACCTGTGATTGAAACAATAATGTATCCATAAACTAGAAGATAGATCATTCTCCAAAAGACAGTAAGATTAAGTTTAGCCTTTTCATTTTTTGAAACAAGAGCTAAAAGAACACGTTTATGTACTGGATTGTTTATTAATTTCTGTTGTTCAATACGTTGGATCAAAGTTGGAGCCCTCCATATCTTGGGAATGAGTTCAAAGGAACTAATTTATCTTCTTTTCATGTCATTATAAGATTTATAGTCTCCTGGGTTGCTCCTATCTTCAGCTGATTGGAATACCAGAATAATATTCTCCTGGTGATCATACACCTCTGGAATTCATTTCCTTTGACAGTGTCACGGAGCCTGGGTTTTACAAGAATTAAGGCAGTGTAAATATTTATTTCCATTTAATAGTGGAGTTTTAAGCTAGTGGAGTAAAGGCAGTGCTGGCCATTACATTAAAAAATTTGGGGAGGGGGTTAGGGTTAATTTCATAATTGATTTTTAACATAGCTGTAAGGCTTCATGATATTTGATATACCACAGTATAAATTTCCAAATAAATCTCATTTTCTGAGAGAAAAAAATGCTTCTGAAACAAGTACCCATATGCCACATAGAGCACAAAATTTAAAACGCTTGTCTTGAGGAAAATCTTCCAATTTAGTTAGCTACACCAGGCTTAACTCTGAAAATAATGGACTGCTTTTATGAATGTCTACAAACAGGACACAAGTATTCTTATAAACACTATTAATTACTTGAAGAAGGAGTGAAGCAGTAAGGTAGGTAAGAACACCAGTGCATAAGTCATTACTGCAACGTAGTCTATCATCATCCAAAAAAAGTTTGTTGAGAAGAAGTTGAGACACTACTAGTACTGGCCTTGATATCCAAAGCTCCAGAGTTTGTTTCAAGTGAGTCTCATCTACAAAATATTCCTCCCTTTTCCATTATTTACGTGACTTGTCTTCCTTTTTCCTTCTCACTCTGATTCTCAGGGTCTTTATAATTGATATTGTCATTTAGGGAAGAATATCTGCATCAAAAAAAAAATCTGCTGAGTAAGAATTAAATTATTCTTGCTTTCAGTATTACTTTATTCAGAGATCCAATTTCTTGCTTCAAATATCGATACATATTTTCTAAATGAAAATAAATTCTTTAATCATTGTATTCACTGGAGCTAAAAGTCATGGGAAGCATCCAAAATACACACTGTTTTTTAAGAAATGCAAACCCATGTTAAACTGGGTTTCTTTCAAGAATTCCTTTTGGTTCCAGTCCCTGTTAATGAACGGTACAGGAAGATGAATCATTACTTGTCCATTCTAGGGATAAAATGCAATTATCTCAGCATCATGAGAAGTAGAAATTGCTGGACTAACTGTTGAGCTCTCAAATTTTTATATTCAAAAGGTGAGATTTTTGAACTAATTGTGATTCATCTTCTAGCTTAAATATTTTTCACAGTTCTAACTGGAGCATAAAGATACAAGTGAGGCAGGTCGATTTTTGTCAGCCCAGCACCTCATGCCAGAGTCAACAAGATTTAATTAAAATTAATCTACCTCTGGGAAAAAAAAAATGGGCTTGTGCACTGATTTGGAACTTTGGAATGCAATACCCCTCTGAAGCTTCCCAGTTTATTTGGAATTACAAAGAAAATCAGATGCTTTCTGCTTTAATCTCATCCTCCTTGATTGCTATTTTTTTAATATTTTTTAATTGATCGTCAAGGAAGTCTATCATTTAACTTCCTGAATTTTCACAAAGTCATTACAGAATAAAACCTCTTGCAGCTAAAATGTATTGCTTTCTATCAATATATTACCATAAGAACAGTTGTCCTTGCTGTTTTCTTTTTGTAAAAGAAAATGGATTTTCTGCAGAAAAGTTCATGGTTCATCTTATTACAAGCTGCATAATAAAAGCTTTGGCAGATAAACTACATCTAGGGACCCGTTCAAGCATGTAACATCAGCTGACAAAATACTGGACCAGAAATTGGGAAAACTGGGTTTGGAGCAACTTAACCTCCTATTAATCTGTGAAGATGATACACTTACTGAGGTCCCTAATAGGGTTTCCTGAAAGCCTAGTGCTGCAGAAACCGGCACTTTCTGAAACACCAGGGCATGGTTACAGGGCACTGTGCTGCGCAGCGCAGAGATGTCAGGACAAGTTGCATATACACAGCCCACTGCATATCATACATAGAAATTACCCCGCATTTTAAAACTCCACTTTAAGTTAAGAGTCACTGACTTCAGGTCACCTACATTTTCTGCTTGACTTTAAATGACATTGTACTGCACTACTTTGCTAGAACAGATAGCTATTTCCTTAAAATGTTTGTGGCTGTCTCCCTTTTGGTTAGTAAAGAATGCAAGGCAGTCTGTTTTCACTGAAAGACACAAAAAGAACATTTCTCAAGGCCAGGAGAGAAGTGTCCACTTACGTTATCACAAGTCTGAAAGGACAAATATGAGAATGGTTGCAGAATTGTTGGGAATTGAGGAAGAGAGGTGAGCTAGAGCTAGGGGAAAGAAAAAGAACTGGGTTAGAGAAGAAAAGAATGTCTATCTGTAAGTGAAGTAGTACCATGGACGTATCTTTGAAAACACTTCCAATGTCTAGCCAGAGTTTGGTAAGAACTTATACCAGTCAGAAAGACAGAATGATACACAAAAGACCCAATACAATAGATAACTAGATGAAGACATGCCAGAGTAGACAAAGGGACAAACAAGGTTTTGGCTTAAAAAAGGGGCAGAAGAAGGAACAGAATAATCATGCTAAAGACAAGGTAGAAAAGAAAACAGTATTGTTTAATAATGTAATTTTTAATTATGAAGATATGGTCACCCTGGTCCTACTGCATTCATTTTTTAGTTATATTTTTTCCTCAGAGCTGACTTAATAAAATAGATTGACATTTACAGAAATTATTAAACTTGTCTTGTAAAAGATAAATGACAACTAAATTGCACTATGGTAGTGATTGCTCTATCATTTGTGACTTTGAGGCACAAAGAAAGAGTCAGAGTTTGTAGCAGTAACAATAATTCATTCTCATTTTTTATTTTAAATCAGCCTATATAGCTATGGTAAAAAGTATGAAAATTCATACTTTGTTCACTGAATTACTTCCTGCAGATTCCAGAACTACTTTGCTGCCAGAAACTACAAACACAACTAAGGATTGTGAACACACAGTGACCTCTAACTTTCATGGTTGTGCAAGATCAACAAAATGGCACTTTAAGAAGACATGCTCTACCCAGAAATGTACTGGCCTCATTAATTTAAAAAATTAAATTAAAATGCTACTACTCTCATTTTTTTTCTGGTATTGGTTTCTTTCAGGGTCAATTTAGCTAAGAGCAAAACTACATTTAATTCCATAAATGTTAGCTGCAGTTAGTACTTAATAAAAAATGTTCAATATTCTGACGCAGCTGAGATTTGTGTTTACAGATTTAGATTATTAGCGGTCTTTTAGCACAGTTAAAGACATAGCTGTGATATACAGAAGCATAACACTGCAATGGAAGGCCAAACTCTGCTTGAAAGATACTAAATATCAGCACCAAATATCAAGACTTCCCTGAGCTCATTCTGCATAAAAGTGAGAGAAGTCAAACAGTGACTGTTCATTTTCAGTAAGCAGTATGCAACAGATATGCATAATTAAGAAAAAAATCAAGTAATCAGTAACAGTAAGCAAAATACAAACATCATGTGGCAATGGAGTTATTTTTGAAAAAGCACTCTGCAGTAAACTGTGAAAATGAAATTCCCTAAAACCAACATGAGATTTGCTCGCTGCAGAGAGTGGTTGCAGCTGAGCTCAGATTGTCACTTAAAGCTGGAATTCAATCTCTTTGTTATGTATTTAATTAAAACACTCTTGAATGTTTGAAAAGAAACACAGTAGTTTTAGACTGTTTATTAAGGTAGGTTACTTCGTCTGTATTTAGGGAAATTTCCTCTTTTCTTTCTCTTCTCCAAACAGATTAGCTTTCTCAAAGACAAGGATCCCAAATTGTATCTACCATTGATCAGAGACCCAATGCCTCTCAGCACAGAATTCTACAGCTAGATAAAGGCTGGCTTTGAAAAAAACAAAAAGGAGTTTCTTTATAAAACATCATTAGAAAAAAAATTAAGAACAGCTAGCTCATTGGTTGTTCTGCTACTTTAGGGAAAATAAAAGTGGAGGAAGGGAGGGAAGCAATGCACATCTCAGAAAAACCACTCTGAAGTCACAGTGGCTGCACGTCCTGAATGTTGTGTTAGCATTGTCACTATTCACATGAGCGAAAGACCCACAAAACTGACCTTAGGAGACAAACAGAATTGTACAAGCAGTTTTATTTCTCACAAGACAGACAGTTCTGCAAAGGCAATAGAGAGAAAAGCTCCCCCTCTTTTCCAGAAGTTAGAATAGAATGGAGATGCTACAGTCCATTGCAACCTATTAATAACAGGTAGAAACATAGTACGCCTGCTACTGGTAGCCTGGGCTGTTAATAAGCGATGCAAGTACCATTGAGAAAGTTCTTATCGCAACACTGCATTACAAACGGTACCAAACTCCTTATTCATCTTCCAAGCAGGTGTAGCTTAATCCTTGTCGTGTCTAATTATTTCATTAAAACTTCTGCTCTGAAGTATTTCTGACTTTCTTGGACCCAAGGCACTTCTTTTCAATAATTAAATACTACATTTTCTCTGGCTCCCTTCCCATAAATTTCTATTGCTTCCTCTGGCCATAGCTATTATTAATTTCCTTTTTATGCCATTCCAGATTGAGACAGCAGACAAGCGCAGCTTTAGTTTCTACATGAAAACTGGAATAATCATGAAATGTTGATAAACACCCCTAAACCTATATGTAAAGGAATCAAGTAATTAAAAGAGCAGTTCTGTGCAAAAGAAACTAACTTGTTTATTCTAAGTTATTATCATCTCAAGAATCATACAAAGTATACACTGAAATTGAAGACAGCACAAGAAACAAAAGCAAAACTACTGAGACTACTACAGTTTTCAGATTGACATTGCTTTCACTTTCCAGCTCCAAGGACTGACTATCGAAGTGCTGAAAAATGCTGGAACAGGAGCAGGAAGATGAAGATAAAATCTGATTTGGATGCAGTTCAAATATCACAAAACTTAAATCTTTAGTTAATATGTTAAAAATACTGTAGGGTACCTGTCATGCCCAAATATTGCATCCTGTTCTAGCACCAGGGAAAGTCAGTGACAGCTCTTTGTAGTCATGCATGGAAAAGGTTATTGATTCAATTTTAAACTCAACCCACAAAATACTGTACAAACTATTAGATTTTTTTCTGAAGTGAAAGAATATCATTATGCTTTCTCAAGAATTGTGCGGTTTTTCCTACTGCGGTGGTCAACAATGTGAAAAGACATAATTTCTTGTCAGTTGATTCTTATATAATGAATTCTAAAAAGTTTAGAGACTCTGCTGTCCTTAATGGATACTTCTGAATGGATACTTCTGAACACAAACAACTCTGCACATAGCACTATCAGTCTGCTTCTTGGATACCAGCTCCTTTATTTTAAACACTGTCTGCATACAATACTTCTAATATTTCTCATTGTCTTTAAATATGTCAGCAGGTAGAATAACATAGGTAAAGAAGTTAACATGCCTCTATTTTACTTGAGATTGCTTTCAACTATGCTTAGTTTCCACAGCCCCAAGTAAAGATTGTACACTTTTTTAAAGACACCTGGACTAAATAGCTCTCAACTCAGGTACTCAGAAACAGAAACAATTCAAATCAGAGGCTGCAGTACAGTGCTGTGTCATAAGTGCTGCAGAATAAAAATAGTGATAATCTTGGAAAATGGCCGTTTTTCAGTCTTTCAGAAAGAAATGTAGTTGACTGATTCTTTAATGTTACCTTGTCGTATTTTAAATTGCAAGAAACTACCATCAGTGCTGTTCTCAGTATCAGCTGTTCATAAACAAGCAATTAAAGAAAAGCCATTTGAAAAAGATAACATGAAACAGATGGACAAACACTTTCATTTATCTAATTCGTGCTCCTCCTTGATGTTTCTCAGCTAGCTTATGCCTGTTTTTTCCTCTCTCCTCCTCTTCCCTCTTGTTTTGATCTCTTTTTTTCTCCCTGTTAACACCCTGACATCCCCAACTGCAGTCCCAAAAGACAGAGCCTACACTGCCAACTCGTACTGGCACTCCTCCTAAGAACGGAAGCAAAGGGACACAGAGGACCACTTTCATTCTACTGCCATTAGTAATGCAATAGAATAAAATCTTTATATGTGGGAAATGTGTATACATTCCATAAAAGACATATGAACCAAACCAGCGTCTTCAGACCTAAGTAGCCTCAACAGTCTGTTTGTAGTTCTTACTCAGAATAAAATGCATCCTCTAAAACCCACTCTAGTGTATGGAAGCCAGCATAAAAATCCTCTTTTTTACTGAGATAAAAGGGAAGGTAGAAAACAAAATACAAATGTATCTTTGAAAGGAGAAGGGCAGGAAGAGGGAAGGTGGACATATTTTATCTGTGCCTGCTGGCCTGAAAAATAAATACTACTGTTGTGCACCTCTGCAGCTGCTTACTCTCCCAATTTGTTGGTTTTATTCTGCTTTTTAGGATTTAATCTCATACACTTACAGCTAATCTGGAAAGAGTTCAGGCAGCTTTATTCATCGGTCTTGCTTCAAATCATGATCTTAGAGACCATGATCTTTACTGATATCAAGAAGCAATTTTTTTTTTGACATGGCTCACCCTCTGATAGATGCAGCAATAATAAACTGACTCACGAAACATGGAAATAAAATTTCTTACAATATCTTCACTTTTTTTTGCATCGAGTCTTATGAAAAATATCCTTTTTACACTAATATATTTGTCATGCATTCTATATTGTAAATTCAAAGTTAATATTTTCACTTTTTGGAAAGTATTTTGGATTTATACAGGATGAATTAGGGAAAAAAAAAAAGACAAAAAAAAGAGGGAAACCTCCCACACACACAATCATTCACATCTACCGGAACACAACATCATTTCAGATAGGCATTAAATTAGAAATAGTTATGTCATCATAACCTTGCACTGGGAAGATGCATGGGTTGTTTGTTACTTCAAGAGAGCTATTGCTTAAAGAGGCTTGTGAAATGACACAAATATGGAAAAGATGTTTGTGAAGCGACTCCTCTGAAATGTCACAAAAGGTTTACAGATTGTAAATCTGAATTCATATGTGGAAAACAACTGAAATAACTTTACAATGGATCGTACCAAGAGGAAGAAAAAGAACTATTTTACAACTCAAGCATGGCAACACTACCTAAAGACCTAACAATTCAGGCGAACAGAACGACATAAAAAGGCTTTGTATCAGCATTAAGGCTCCCTGTTTCCCAGCTTTTATTATTAGGATGTTGTACACATTTTAACAGGACATTATAAACATTTGCTTTGGCTTAGGCTTTGGAATGAAGAAATCAACCATTTCACAAGCTGATTGCCTGCTACAAAATGACTGAAAATAGATACGTCTATTCAAATAATTTTGCTGCTAGAAAGAAAACACAATGTATTGAATGATGAACAGCATATGTCTTGGGAACAATAGAGTACATTAATGTTTTTGATCAAAATAAAACAAAAAGGACCCTTTTGTATAATCCAGAATTAATGCAAAATTGGGTAGTACAAATCAAAGAACTGCAGTGAATGTAGGAATAAATCTACCATCTGTGCACAGCGGACCCCAGCATAGACCTCCTGAATCTATGGATTACAAAGAATAGTATCTTGCATTTCTTTGATTCACATTTTTTGGCTGTTTTGGGGGAGTCTTGCATCACACTACATCAGCATCCGCACTTTGCTCACAAGGTTAAGTCTGTGAAAATCACTACATATGGTTACTTCTCAACTGCCCTTAGCTTAGCGTAAAGTCTCCATGTGATACAAATTATGCTAGTCTCACCTCAAACAACATCAAATATAAGATGGTCAGTTACTGAAAGTAATCTAACACTGGATTCTACGGTATGCCTGCTGCCTTTGCCTTCTCCATGGGTTAACTACACAGAAAGCAGTAAAAGCTCTGTAAGGCAGATTATAAACATTGCATGTGAACTAGAAAACAAGTTAATAATGGAAAACTGTTCTGCTGGTGCTAAGTACAACTTATTCCTGAGTAGTTTTTTACTTCTCTTTTCTTCTGTAACGGTTCCAATACAAAAATAAAGGCCTTGGAGAATGTGCAGTCCAAAATCATCCCAAACTTCTTTAGAGCAACAAAACTCAGATCATTCAAGGAAGATCTACAGTCAGGTACCTATCTGTCTGTCTGAACAGTTTGGGATCTATCAATTGCAAATGGAACTGTTCCACATATCAAGGGAACAGAATACTAGTCTAATGGTTCAAGCAATGAGTGTTATTTTAATGAAGGATAATACTAGTAAAGAAAACAGGAAAAAACTATAGTGAGTACTACTCAAGAATGGAAAAACAAAAAAGCACAAGCAAAAAAACACATAATAAGGAATGAGACAGAAATGGCATTGATGTTCTTGAGATTCAAGGAGAAAATGTCATCCTTTACTCTGTGACCAACTTGTTTCCAGATGACCAAGGTAAGATATATGACACTTGATATAAAGAACTACTAAGTAATGATTGCTGCAACATCAAAGGAAGCTGCAAATGTTCAAAAAACTGTGACAAAAAATGGTGTTTTACCCTTCTATTCGAATCATAAGAACCCAAGTATACAGACTCTCAGCAATGCCATTTTCATAAGTGTTTTATTGTTTTTAATTTTTTAAATTATTTTTGTGCCAAAACTAAAGTATTTGGGATGAAAAATAAAAATGACAATATAGCTCTCACTTTCTACTTCTATTATTGACGTTTAAGATAAACAACAACAACTTTAAAATATTTGAGACTTTTGGTTTTTTCCCTATTATTTTGGACATTTTGAACAGTCATGTTTTTCTCTTAGAATCAGCTAATCTAGACAAATGGTCTACTGTACTAAAGCAGTTCAATTTCTGCATGGAACTAATTGGAAAATAGAAAGAAAACCTGTCATGATGATGTGCCTTATAACATGTTTCTCTACTGGCTGGTTCTTTCAGTTAATGTCAAAAAAAAGGTAAAATGAGCATTCAGAAAAGAAGACAGAATATCAGAAGCCCTTAGGAAAAGTTATACACAATTGCTTGACCACAACTGCAAGATTCAAATAGATGAGTTTTCTTAACTTGATCCATAATAATAAGCAGAACATATGTGGATTTATAAATTTTAATATTAAATTTATATCAAATTATGATATATATTCTATGCATGACCAGTTTAAAGTTAACAATTTATTATCTTCTGCTCTTAACAGTAGTTGAATGTAATAAAACTGTAAGCCTTCCCAGTATTATTGTTGAGACTAACAATGGCACTACACCATATACAGTTCTGAGCTTAAGGCCTAATCCCATCCTTGAATTCTGGGATAGCCTCTCTCAGAGATGCTGACGTTCTCTTCTGAAAGCCAATTTGACAAATCAGACATTGACCGGGCATCAAGGAGGAGTCTTTTTAATTATTTCCAGCAAAAGAAAAACAGTTAACGTGAGGAACATTAGGGAAGAAAATTATTCAGAAGACTCTCTAACCTTCAATACCATGTAGTATATATCACAAATGTATTCTAAGCACACTTCTATGTGTCAATTAGGGAGCACTAGTATTAGTACCCAAAAAAAACAGGAAGAGGATAACAACTGAAAAAATCTGGATTTAAACAATATGTTGAGTAGAAGTGATCACAATCAGCAGAATGTTTCTGATTTCAGGCACAATGTCTACATTATTCCTGTTGGTAAATATTACTTTATACTGTCTATGTTTATCATATGACTCTGCTTAGGGTAAATGTATATTACATGTCTGATTCGTATATTTATTTGTATATACCTCTCTCCCTCTCTCTGCATGCTTATAATATAAAAACATTTTCAGAGTTAAATTATTGCGGAGAACAAGAAGGGAGTTTTTTATCATCACGTTATGTATAATACCATTTTCCGGGCAAATTAAGGAAAAAAAAGAACCAGGAGAGAATCAGTCTCTCTCTCCTGCTCCGTAGCATCAAGTTAAGTTGCCAGTTGTATTTCTCAGAGAGTATGCATGTAGCTGAGGAGCACTCAGAGCCATTAAGTACTGAACCCATCAGCTGAAATCATAGCAAAGAGCAACAGGCAGAATAAGTTAAACAGAAGGGGTTAGATTAAATACATTCAACTGGTTCCCAAATACGACCAAAACCAGGAAATAAAATATGGTGGAATACAAGAGGTGAGGGAAAACAAAAGCTATTATATTAGCCATAACAGATATTATAGCTGTCTAACTTCTTTCAAGCTTGTGGAATAAATATTGTAATGAGGTGATAGCTGGGTAGCGGAGGAAGGCTGCCAGATTGTACCACCCTGGCTGCCAAATTCCAAGGCAGGTGGAGGTCTGTGGAGAGAGAGAGAGTATAATTTCCATGGAAATGTGTGGGCAAGCTCACTCTCTACTTTCCCTTCCCACCATATTTAAAGTTCTATTCATAGAATCATAGGTTGGGAAAGACCTCTAAGATCATCAAGTCCAACCATCCACCCATCACCACCATGCCTACTAAACCATATCCTGAAGTGCCACATCTACACATTTTTTAAACACCTCCAGGGATGGTGACTCAACCGTCTCCCTGGGCAGCCTGTTCCAATGTCAGACCACTCTTTCAGGAAAGAATTTTTTTCCTAATATCTAATCTAAACCTCCCCTGATGCAACTTGAGGCCATTGCCTCTAATTGTATTGCTTGTTACTTGGGAGAAGACACCAACACCTGCCTCACTACAACCTCCTTTCAGGTAGTAGTTCTACCTGATTTTTTGGTTTTTTTTTAATTTTCATACTAATGACAATAACTAACAGCAAGAAACTGGGAAACCGTGAAAAGACTCAGGTCATCATACAAAGATTTCACCATCTTCAACACAATGTACTGCAAGTACTACCAGATGTTTTAACTCTAGAAGTTACCATCTTACATTAACCTGCTTTTTTGAGCCCTATTTTGGATTACTGAAAATCTGCCATAAAGTTAGTGGCCACAAAAGAAATATGGTAACATTCTGTACAGCACATTGACTACAATTCCACAAAGTTTCAAGCACGTGGACAAACTCTGTCACACTGCAACTGTCATTGCCCATGTTGTTTTTTTAATGAGAAGGAATGAAGAACACATTGTCCATGACCGTCTGAATACAATAAAAGAATCCTCAGCCGCTGCGTTTTAAGATTGTTTCAAAAATCCCAGTATGTTTTTTATAGGCTACCAAATAAAAATAAAACTTAAAAAGATAAAATCTGCAGCATAAATTCAGCAGACCTTATCAGTATAAACGTTAAATACTTTCCTACCTGTCTGACGTTGTGTCACTTGTTACTTGATGTTTTACTCCTGAATCATTTTTAATTGAGTCTTGTCTTGTGAGCCCTTGAGATCTGGTTTTGTCCAAAACTTGTGTGGATATGTCAGCTGATGGTCCTTGGTACTGTGAATGCTCCTGCAGCTTTGCTTTTTTCTCTTGAGGTGCTTCCTCGTTCCGCAGACCTCTAATACCTGCTTGGTCAGGCTGCTGTGGTGCATTTGATCCACTGTTATAGAACCAGGCTCCCGATTTTGTGAGGATTTCTTGTTGTTTTCGGCACAAGTTACATACCCACATTACCTGTTCAGACATATTTAAATGGGAAATCTGTTAGCTTGAAAACACTGTATACAAGGTTTTCATCAAGCATACATCAGCTCATTGTTGCCATTTCCAAAGGCAGAAAGAATACAGTTTTAATTCTTTCTATTAAAATTACAATACTTTAGCCACAGCACAATCAAATATGACTATACAACTTTAGAGGAGCTTGTTTCAGAAAAAATACAAACACAAGCACATTTTTGCTTCGTCATTTATAATACAAGAGAAAACCACAGACAGTAGCAATATAAATGAAAAGGATCTGTATATTGACATTCCAACAGCAGTAAATGCAGGACTTGAAAATAAAGACTATAGGTTGAGGATGATAGGACGATAGAAAAAAAAGAATAAAAAAAATCATTAAACATTTAATCCATTCTCTTGCAAAGTCAGATTAAGGAATTTTGGCATAGATCCTCTGCTGTTGCAAAGAAGTAATTTCATAATTCTCAGAAATACTTTGCTGATTTACTTCAGTGTTGGTCTGTATCTTCTATTTACAGGAAGAAGTTGACTTCAAGATGTGAATTTATTTTCAAAGCTATTGTAAAGTAATGTCATTTTATAAATAAAGTAACACAATATATAAAGTGGTGAGTCTCTCCACTTCATAGACAAAATTAAGCTTTCACTGTATGCTTACTAAATTATTAAAATGATTACAGCTTCCCAGTTGTGAGATCCTGCACATAGTAATGAGATTTTTTAATATTCTAAGATGTACTTGCTTGCAAAGCTTTTGTATCCAGTCACTTTAGTCACATGCAGTTCAGGAAATTGCCAATGCCAATTATCTGTAAGTTAACTTCACATTCAGTTCTTACATTGTATGAGAATAAATCAGAATGTAATGAATCATATACAACAGACCAGTTATTTATACAATGGCCCATTCAAACAGGTTACTGTGTTATCTTAAAATTCGGAATGTAGATAGAATTAATTCACCGCAAGTTTAGTCCTTCACTCCTTAATCTTCATTTTTCTTTAGTCTTAACTCAGCTCTTCTGTTCTTTATACATTTTTGTCTTAGTTCACAGACAAAATTGTATCATTTTTACTACATGTTCCTTGAATGTCTACATTCAGTGTTCAATCTAGTTATAATGTCTCTGGTTCTAATCCCACACCTAGCAGCCTCTTTTTCAAGGGGTTACAGTACGGGACGTTTGAAGGCTTACAATAACGCTCTTCATTATTCTTTTACAGGCAGCTAGCTTGACAGTTAAATCACATGGAAAATGTAGTTACTACCTCTACAATACACTAGCTCAGTCCACCAGAAAAGGTTTCAGAAGCTGCAATCTGTATCTTGGTTTTATTCTCCAAGCAGTTATCTAACAGAAAACTTGCGCCACACTGTGTAGTCAAGCCTCACCAAAAATGTTTTGAGGAAAGCTTCATACAGAAGGTCACTTGGATGCAAGTTTCATGCTCAGCTGACTGCCTCATTCACAAACTGCCAGGCTGGGGCAGGAAAAGGAGTCATCACTTGCCCATTTAATGGTGGCAATATGCCCCAACCTGGTAAATAACCTTCCTAACTTTTCACACTGCTGGTACTCCACCTAGGAGAATTCATGTCTACTTATTTCAAAGCACTGAGGGTAAAAAAAAGAGACTCCCTGAGCAGCAGCTTGCTGTCTGAAGTAGATTTGATGTCCAGAGAACAAAGGTCAATACTGTGTACACTTCAGGCCTGGCCTTAATTCAAATATAAATTTAAGAACAGATCTGTTTTACATTTGTTAATTAAGTTAGGAAGTACACAAAAGCTCCAAACTGAAATTTCATCACCAAAGACAGAAGTGGTTTTGCTCCCTTTAATCAATAGCACTTAAAGCCTTTAATATTTCTGCTTAGTCTATACACAGCTGAAGGAAGTTCTAAAATTTCCATGTATCTGTCAGCGCAATGAAAGGACAATATCCAAAACAATTATTTAAGTATACAAATCTATAATGATTTGAATGACTACAAGACAAAAATCCCTCAAAGTTTTTATATGCTATTTTTCCTTCTATTAGTAGACATTAAAATGTCACAAAAACTAGGTATCGCAGCCTAAACACTTGAGCAACTATGTCCTTGGCTGACAGACACATTTTGTCCTAGGACAATGCACTCCAGGTTGGCCAGTATTAGTCTCTTGTACCCAACAGAATGAGAGGTCCTTCTGAATGAATGTGATTTAATATCTCCTCCTCTAAAAGTGGAATCAGGAAGAGTACTCCTGACCTAATCTCTTCTCCGTGATGCACAAAATTTAATGATATGTTTCAGCATAGATCTCGGCTCCTGTCAAACTAGGCAGATAATAATGTACAGCAGAAGAGAGCAATGCAATTGTTAGTGCTGTGAGACCCATATGAAATAAGCAAACATTTTATGATAAAAGTTCAATCAAATCCGGTCCCTGATTAAAAACGCTATGCCTATCTCTGTTGTCACTATCTACTGTATCATCGTCTGTTATTATATTTCCATCTCTACAGCTTGGAAGCTGCTATTCACTGTCAGTGACACTTCAAGGAAGACATCATATTATCTCCCAGGCCCTGCTGAATTCGAACTGATTCCAACTGTTTCCATTATGCAATGTTCCTCACAGACTACCAAAGTAATTGGGTCAGACCTGCAGGAAACAATATGAGCACTTAAACTAAAAGCACCTCACGAAACAAAGAAACTTTGAAAAAAAAAAAGAAACATTTACTTAAGGTAATGCATGTTGAAAGAAAGTCAGTCACACAGAATAAAAAATGTGTATATTTATTTATTTTGCAGATTTTTTCCTGCATTTGTAAGTGTTCCATAATATTTATAGCAAAAACTTCTGATAAAGCCTAATTTCCAATGTACTTTCAACATGTAGACATCCATAACGTTGACCCAAGCAGTTATAATTTTAGCTTCATATAACAACACACAATGAGCAGAATGGCAGCTGTCACTCACAAAGAAATTTATGTGCTTTCAGTAAGCACTAAGAAATTCAAACCTTTGATTAGTACAGGGCTAAACTGACTTCTCCATCTTCTCATAGCATGTAGAAGCATTCTTTCAATTTAAAAAATACTGGTAATTTATGGTGCAGACCTCTTAAGTAAATGACAGACACAAGTGTAAGATAGTGTCGAAAGAGCAGAGACGGGAAGGTGACATATTCCTGGACAGGATTCCTCCCTCTGCCCTGAGGTGCCTGTGGCAGAGCCCTCAGCAGCTCACACGCATGCAGAGCAGCGCTGTCCCCACCAAGACAGAGCATTTCACGTGACTGCGACAGCAGCACAGCAGAGAGGGGAAGAGGAGACTACACGAGTGGATTGCATGCTTAACACATGCATTTTGACACATCTGCAAAGCAGAACCACTGAAGTTTCCCTTCTAAAACAGTAATTTAAAAAAGAGCTTATCCCATACATCAGAAATCTGCACTCTGAAGTAGACCCGCTACTTGCTACACCCATTTTCGAATGTCCTAACCGTCACTCCGAAGTCCAACAGTCACGAACACATTCTGTACATGAACGTCAGTGTTGCAATTTGTCGGTGTCACTTCATCTTAACATGGCAACACGGCCAATTTGAAAAGGGAAAAACGGACAAAATCTGGTCTCCAACATCTCTAACTACTATTTAAGTATGTTTAAACTAGAATGTGAAGAGCTCGTGGCACTGTATTGAGATGTGCATTTCAGTACAAAAGCCTGAAACACCACCTAGTGCGTAAGATAAGAATTGCTGAAGTTCTTTTCAAATAAATTTTGCCTGTGAAGTGTGAAAATCACCACACAAAATACACCTAGCCTGACATTTTAACATTAACTCTTAATTTAATTTCCTTTTTAAGACAAATTTGTTCTTTTATACAACACTGAAAAGAAGTATTGCGAATTTGGATTAGATAGATTTATCTCAAAACTTCCATGTGCTTTCCATTCGCAAAGATTAATTCCATACACAGAACAAACAAGTTCTAACTCCTTTTGGATTTTTTCACTATTTTTTAGAAGATTATTCATCTTATGCTCTCACTTCTGCTAACACTTTTTAGTCACATAATATCAGCACTTTTTATTACACAAGCCCACAAAAAAAAATCTGCAAAGCCTGCAATAATTAGCCTTTTCGCATCTACACGTCAGACATAATCAATGCACAAAAAAACAAATCACTCCTTCGTATTGTCCTAAAGAAAATGTACAAATTTGTCTATTAGTTGAAATTCTTCAAAACACATTTCACACAGCATTCTAAGTACAATAAAATTGAAAAGACATTACCTCTGCAGATATTTTAAAGCACATCTGTAATATAATAAAAATTATATTGTATGACAATCATTTTATTTTCAGATAAATTATGTGAAAAGACAGTTACCATATGAAACACCATTCACTGTTCCCCTAACTATAATTATAGATGGCCTAACTCTAAATTCTAAGAACAAAATGGAAATTGTACTTTATTTAGGATGAGATTAAAAGACACAGTATATCTGATTGCATATCAGCCTGAGTTTCATAGCTTAGCTACTACAGTCTAAGCAATAATGATGCCAAATTCTCATCAGCCTTCAGAACATTACATTGAATTACAGGTGTGCAGAGGTGCAAAATCATACTGGAAGGCTTCTATAGGACAGTATGGTTTGTTATTACGGTTTTACAAAATCTCTTATTAGAGTTCCTCTGCTTGGTGGAAGAACCTAATATATTAGCTTTATATTAGTTATTGTGCTTGCTGTTAGTGTTATTCAGAAAATTTCATTCATTTTGTTTAAATATGTATGCTTTTTTTTTTTGTACTCGTATTTTATGTAGGCTACAACTCCTTAAACGTTATACAAAGTAACAAGAATACAGGATTGAAAGGAAGGTGGAGAAAAATGGAAGAGCAGGAAAAATCTTTGCTTGGATCCACCATGAAGGAAACTAATCATGTTTACTAACATACTATGGTTAGTCCCTCTCTTCCCCCCTTTCCCCCCCCAATCTGTCACAGATGCAAAACAACTTCATTACATCATGGAGCAGTGCAATGTTTAAAGCCACCGTGTACCAAGGAAGTTTTTTTTGAGGAAGGAGTACTTCATCTCACCATTAGTCACTGTGTTGACTTGAATAGACAGTGCCAAATCAGCGTTGGCACTCAGTAACATGAGTCAGCTTCCTCTGCACAGTCACAGAACTTATATAGCAAATCTTTGCATCTTTGGCTAACTTGGCCCTAGTATAAGTAGGACCCAATGGTATCTTCCTTACCTCTAGTCTCAATTTCTGCTGATCTGATCTTCCCCCATTTTGCCTATTTGAAATATAACAGTGTTTCTGAAGAACTGTACGTTTAATCAGTGGGTATCCTGGTTCTGGGACTGTAAGGGTCCCTTCGAACATTGTCTCCGCAGAAAATGAGATCGAACTGCCTTTCTGGATATTGGTTTGTTTCTGAATATGTTAAAATCCTCCACAGTCTTCCAGTAAAATAACAGCAGCACTATTAATTGTCTCTGTCAGAAGTAAAACTTTTTAGTACTCTGCATGTTAGAGTTCAAAGGTCTTTGCATTAGAAGACTCTTGAAGTTAGCTAAAAAATAAAATCCTATCTATTTGATTCTATAGACCCCCAAAAAAATGGTTCGTGTTTGTTCTAAAAAATGACAATTCACTTTTTCTCCCCATGTGAAATCTGTATTCTTTCTTACAGCTAAGAGTATTGTTTTCCACTACTGGTGAGGGAAAACTGTATTCCTTTCTATGAGGTGCTTCCTGTAAAATCTTTAATTTTGACGTTCTTTTCAATGGAAGCAGCTACCTATGACTGTGTAAGACTTACACATAGCATGTGCTATCTTAGAATCCCAGAAAGTTTTGGGTTGGAAGGGACCCCCTAGAGGTCATCTAGTCCAACCCCCCCGCAGCGAGCAGGGACACCGCTAACTAGATCAGGTTGCTCAGAGCCCTGTCCAACCTGGTCTTGA
>Ga0065711_1028321_pt1 | contig 41971 bp, 25 predicted proteins | sample Hoacrofraction12_FD_59098 | JGI IMG/M metagenome (GOLD analysis project Ga0065711, IMG submission 59098) | Hoatzin crop microbial communities from Cojedes, Venezuela - Epithelial fraction 12 v2 (version 2) | ecosystem: Host-associated > Birds > Digestive system > Esophagus > Crop | place...
CTCCTCCGCACGCCGGCGGGGGGAGGGGCGGCCGCGTGGCGCTTTTGTTGCCGGCGGCAGCCGAAACCAAAACAGTTGAATAAAATAGAAAATATTTCAGGTCATTTTTTTATGAATAGCAATCAAAATGAGGGATTTTTTTTCAATTGGGAAGCTAGAAATATCATAGTAGGAAAAGGGGAACAAAACATGAGAAAAGTGAATACGTTCTCTTTTGTGTGTAACAGACATTCTTTACTCTTTTGGAGACAGCAATTAGTCTAAGGAAACTAAATTGAGTGTTTAACAAGGTATTTAAGAAGTCAGGAAAGCTGGAAAGAGATAAAGAAGTCTAGACAAAATATCCCTGTTTAAAGTGGTTATTCATGCCACCTATGAAGGATGTGGCTTGCGGTCACCGAGCTCTGTAATCATTTTAGCGTGATACAGAGCATCATTTCAATGAAAGAATTCAGTCACTTGAACTGCAGGGTGTATAATAGTCCCTCTTATAGTAGAAGTAGGGGATAATATCAGGCTTGCCCGTGACAAGCTGTGGGGTGATATGACAAAATTAGAGGGATGCAGTGTTAGCAAGGGCCCTCAGTCTATTTCTCTGAGACATGCTGGCTACACTGGAGCACAGTTGAAGTCTTATGAAGGTGAGCCAGGGCCTCCTGAAGTAATAGGAACCGACAGGGAAAAAACAGTAAAATATCACACAGGAATTAAGGAGTGTTCCTCTAAGAAGGTGACGTGACCGACAGCCCAGCTGAAGTGCCTCTGCACCAATGTATGCAGCACGGGCAACAAACAGGAGCACTTGGAAGCCACCATGCTGCTAGAAAGCTACAACCTAGTTGCCATTACTGAAGCTCAATGGGTCAAATCCCATGACTGGAGGGAGGCTATCGGTGGCTACAGGCTGTTCAGCAGAGAAAAGTGAGGAAGGAGGGGCACAGACATTGCCCTCTACATCAAGAAATGCATAGAGTGTGAAGAGCTGTCTCTGAAGAATAGCCACAAGTAGGTTGAAAGCTTATGAGTAAGAATAAGAGACTGAGGCAACAAATAGAACCTTGTGGTTGGTGTCTACTACAGGCCACCTGATCAAGGGAAGCCTACCGACAAAGCTTTTTTACTCCAGCTACAGGAGGCATCGCACTCACAGGCTCTTGTCCTGCTGGGAGACTTCAACCACCCCAACATCTGCTGGAAAAGTAGCACGGCGAGCTGTAGGCAATCCAGGATATTCCTAGAATGCATTGAGGATAAATTCTTAAGCCAGGTTATAGATAACCCTTCCAGAGACGATGTGATACAGGACCTGCTGGACATCAATGCAAGCGAGCGATTTGATGATGTGAAGACTGGAGGCAGCCTGGGCTGTAGTGATCATGCACTAGTGGAGTTCACAGTCCTGAGGGAGAAGGGTCAGGCAAAGAGTAAAGTCAGGACCCTGAATTTTAGGAAAGAAAAATTCCAGCTGTTTTAGGAGTTAGCCAATATAATCCCCCTGGGAAACTGCCCTCAGGGGCAAGGGAGTAGAACAGAGCTCGCAGATAATTGCAGATGTCATCTGGATTTCTGTAAGGCCTTTGACGTGGTCCACCATAACATCCTTCTCTCTGAATTGGAGAGATTTGGATCTGATGGGTGGACTGTACTCAGCACTGGTGAGGCCACACCTCGAATACTGTGTTCAGTTTTGGGCCCCTGACAACAAGAAAGATATTTTGGTGTTGGAGCGTGTCCAAAGAAGGGCAAAGAAGTTGTTGTAGGGCCTAGAGCACAAGTCTTGCGAGGAGTGGCTGAGGGAACCGGGGTTGTTTAGCCTGGAGAATAGGAAGCTGATGTGAGACCTTGTCACTCTCTACAACTACCTGAAAGGGGGTAGTAGCAAGGTGAGTGTTGGTCTCTTCTCCCAAGTAACCCGCCTTGGTAACCCGAGTAACTAGCCTTTTGTAACCATGACAAGAGGAAACAGCCTCAAATTGTGCCAGGGTAGTTTTAGACTGGATATTATGAAAAATTTCTTCGCTGAAAGAGTTATCAAGCATTGGAACAGGCTGCCCAGGGAAGTGGTGGAGTCACCATCCCTGGAGGTATTTAAAAGACATGTAGATGCAGTGTTCAGGGACATGGTTTAGTGGTGGACTTGGCAGTGCTAGGTTAATGGTTGGACTTGATGATCTTAAAGGTCTTTTCCATCCTAAATGATTCTATGATTCTGTGATTCTATTGTCAGGACAGGAGAGATGGCTTTGGCAGCAACCTTAATAAGCAAGACAGAAGAGACATCAAAAAAAGTTTATTGACAGGGCTTTGCCATGAATCAGACTCCTTTTAAAAGCCAGTAAACTTTGACATGTAGTGGATTTACTCTTGAGGCTTGCAGAGTATCACACATGGCAAAGTACATAAGGAAGGTGACAGGTAGGAGGCAGCATCTTACCTGGATCATATGGAGTCACACCATGGAATTCAGATTTTATAATTTTTGTAAAGCCCATATTAAGAGGTGATCTGAAGCATATCCCCTTGTATTCAGACATGACTGCTTCATCTGAAAATCTGTACAAAGCTCCACTGTTACAGTCACAAGAATCACCAAAAGACCCAAAACCCAACTTTGATGCCCCTCGCCTCCCACTACGATCTACTGAGGGACATACAAGAGAGAAACAAGAGAAACAAGAACAAGAGCTCAGCAAAAGCCAGAAACACAGCAAAACAACATCGTTTCAGCATCAGTTCCAACACTGTCTTATGGACAATGTTTTCCAGTTCAGATCACAGGCTTCTACAGTGCTGAGCAAAAAGCCAGGAACTGAAAACTCACCTGCAAAAGTGACTACCAAAAATAATCAAGACTTCAAGAGAAATTTTCTGGCTGTCTTTTGAGATCCTCTGGATGAAACAAAGCAGCATTCATAGAATATGAAAGGTATGAAGGTTGTTCCCAAAAATCATCGGCCCTTTTTAAACAAAGTCTGCAGCTTTACGCATGGAGAAATAAAAGCTGTGCAGATTAAAAAGGTTAAATATGTTGAACTTGAAATGCAACACAAGGTATGTGCAGCAAAAGAGAATATTGCACAAATCAGATGTAAGGTCTGGTATTCAAGGAGCTTGTGCTCCAACGCAAAGCAATTGGTTAACACTAGTAATGAGACATTAAGGCTATGAGAGAATTAAGATGGTGAAGATCATTGTTTCTGTAACTTAAACCAACGACCCAGCAGGTGATGCTTTCAAAGGCTGCATGCGTACTAAGCTCTTGTCTGGTTTTCAGCCTTACCCTCCTCCAAACAGGGAACCAGGCAGAGGACAAGGCAAGGCCAATATGGTCTCTTCTCATTAATTCAGGAGTGCCTGAAGAGCAGTGGCTCTCAGTGAGCATTTGCATCCATTTCCTCCTCAAAGTGTTGTGTGATGATTCTTCCAGCAAAATTGAGGATACAGCAAGTCGACCCATTCGGGGTACAGGATATATCTATCTCACCACATACTTCATGTCTTTATTACAGCCAGTGCAGAAACACTTTGCTTGCCCAACTCTATGGACTAAGTTCTACCTCCTTGTATTTAAATCACATGAATTCTTCGAAAACAATGTTGCTTCTGAGTCATCTTACACTCCAAGTGGGCACAAACAAGAGTAGACAAGCAGAGATAGACTGACTCATTACTCAGATTTGAGGAATGTCTGCACTAGTGACAAACCAAATGCTTAACCCTGATGACTGTTATTTACTCTTCTCACTCCCACCAACCATGTGAGCAGGAAAAAAATTCAAATGCTAATTCTCAGCTCATGTGAGTCCTCCTTTGTTACAATATTCAGGCTTCTTTTATTTTCTACTTGTCCCTTTGGCACACCAATGTAAAAACAGCTGTTTGGAAGGGAAGGGGGAAAAGTCAAAAATAATTGATGTAAAGGGATTCTTCTTCAAATTTGAATGGAAAAGGCAAGTTTCATGGCTGAATTACCTACATCTACTAACACTTACTGTGATAAATACTGAAGAGGGAAGGGGACTCCAACTATCTTTTCTTTAGCAACCCTGCTTTTGAAAACCCTAACTTTGGTTAACAGAAAGAAACCTTCTTACTTTAACCACCCTTACTGAACCAAATACAGTTCTCTCCAATAGATTTATTTTATCCTTCCATACCCCCATTTTCCTGACTCAGAGCTTAAACTCTGATACCTTTATTCACACTGAATGGGGTTAAGTAGTCTTATCTATTTCAGTGAGCTGTCAAGAAGAAACCTCTGTGTCACTTAAGGTTTCTAAAACTGGCCAATCATGAAAAATTCTTGTGAAAAAATAAGTCATTAGGCTGGATCTCATCATGTAACAACAAGACTGTCAGATCATTTCTGTTTTTACATACGTTTTCCAGTTGGGTCATATCTACCCTTTAAACATTGCTTCAGAGTTCCAGCTCAAAATGAAGTCCACAGATACAAAGCAAGATCTTCATCTAGATGGCATTTATTTTCAGTATGGATGTTGAAGATGCCAAAGAGTTTATCTAAAAAGCACAGAATTTGGGAAAACACACTATTTAAAATTGTGTAGTCTAAATTAAAAAAAAGATCTATTTCAGGCTCCGAAATGTAAGAAAGGGTCACATTCATTACCTAGAAATTAACCTTAGAAATTTCGAAGAGAAAAAAACAAGTGGTTTGTATCTTTAGTGGGTGCAGTGTAGGCCTCTTCTTGGACTGAAAGAGCTGGGGAGGTTTTATTTTGGTACCATACTTTTGCATAGGCTTCAATAACAAATTCATTTTGGTCATCTAGGCTCTATCTATACCTGTAGTTAAGGTTGACCTTCTAGTTGTCCCAAGCCCATGACCAGAAGCCTTCTATGTTTTAATCCCAGAACTTATTTCAAACCCACGTGTATCTTAACACTAAAATTTCCACTAAGCTCCCAAGAAGGAAGTGCACTTCTGCCAGTTACAGTTTACTCAACATTTTTTGAAGGATTTCCTGAATCTGATAATTAAGTGTCCAACCTTAGCAGAGAAACTCATCCAGAGGCAAACCTATAGTTCTCTATTTTTCTCTTCCAGATTGTCCATTTTCGTCAATTATTAGAAAGAAAATTCATCACGCTGTCATTTTTACTAGTAAAAGAATTTTCAATATTTAGCCAAATTTGCATAAAACTTCACTCCTTTTACTATGCTATTTGTGAAGAGTTTTCCATTTTCATTTATTAAGCATCTTCATTCCTGCTAGACCTAATCAATTTCTCAAGATGCTTAGAATATTTGTTCAAAAAGGGAAATTTTGAAAGTATTCAGTTTGCATCTATGGTTCCAAAAGTGCCCTTCAAGTTCTACATTACCTTTTTACTCTGAACTCATCAGGAGAAAATCAAAGTCAAGACAGTTTTCACAGCTGGTACCAAATGGATTGTGAGAAGTAATAGCTCTTTGACCTCAGAATTTTGCACTTTTGCCCTAAAAAACTGTGGCCATCATGGGTGATAACCCAGGTGGGTGAGCAATTCTGCTGTCTCATTTCACAAAAGCAAGTGTTGGAGAGTCATGGTATCACAGCACCATATTCAAAAGTCTTTACACCTTCTCTGAAGCAAAATTTTCAGTGGCATGACTCCAGGTAGATAGTAATTTGGCAAAATACTCTGGCTAAATTTGTTTGGTGCACATCTATGTCAACCAAGAGAAAGAAAACAGTTCAACCAGGGGGCCAAATATTAGCTTAGAACAAATATGGACTTGCTCTGCAAAATTGCACATAAAATCTCTTACGCAACAGGAAAATGCTTAAGGTTTCACTGGGTGCGTGCAACCACAAGAAGGTCAGCCAATTGACTAGGTATGGTTCAACAGCTACTTCCTTTGACCTGCCAAAATCTTTCCTGTTCTCATGCTAAAAGAAACCTAGTAGTTTGTATTTGTAATTTCAATTACTGAGGAAAGTGAAAACTAAAACTACAAAATACTAAGTGCTCTTTAGAAAGATTTACAAATATTATGGATAGTCTCTATTTCTGAAGAGGGCAAAGTCTAATGACACCTCCAAAAGAAAAAGAACCTGATTGTCTTGATATTGTTGGGAAGGTTAAAGCTGGAAAACAACACTGCTGTCACAAGTCATGTCCACCAAAGAGAACAAAGAAAATCCAGAGTACCAGCACAACAGAAAACAGAGAAAGAAATCATAGGTTGTGTCAGAAAATCTCAGTGGAAACTGTCTTCACTAAGTGTTGTGTAGTTTCTGCTCCACTCTTCATTCCTATCAATAAGACAGTGCTCTGCTGCACATATCTGCACATATCTTTATTAATAAATTCTGTTTAAATTAATAATGAATTTGTGATCAGTCATATTTGCATAAGATCTCTTGGATGAATCTCTTGCTAATTTCTCCTTCCTTGCAATTGCTATGAATTGTAAAAAGTTTGATTAGTTGCTTCTTATATATTTTTTGTTCACAATTAGAGATTTGTCTTAATGAAGAATTGAAGTCTGAAAAGTAATAAGACAATACATCTCACTCTAGCTTACATAACCACAAGAGACAGCTAATTTAGTTTCTTAATATAAAACAATTTATGAATGTGGATATCTTTCATCTGGAAGCTGTCATAACTGTGCAGATTAGGCTGGCAATGCCACATTATCAGGGACATCAATCTTTCAGCTAAGCCAAAACCAAACTGCAGACTTAGTCTTAATTAAGAACGAGCAAAGAAATCACTCATATTTTTGACACTTTTGAAATGCAGCAAATTAAAAACTCAGTACTTGCTCAAATATTTCTATACCATTTAAAACTTATTTATGAAAAACAGAAAACAAAAACATTTGTTATAAGTTTATAGAAAGTTTCATTTCTGAAATTCAACATATTCCTTTCAGATACCTATTTTCAGATTTCAGGGATCTTCTGAATCACTCTAACAGAAAGAATTAAAACTTAGTTTTAAGAGTACATAGGTTAAAATGGCAAAGGACAAAAAAAATTGGACATTAATTTTCTGCTAGCAGAATATTTAATGATATTTAGATATACCTTAGCTCCAGAAGAGAAATTATGTCTTACAAAAATATATATTTTACAGGTATAGTGAGAACAGAATAGAAACACAAATGCAAAAACCATTCTGCAGGCCTAAATAATTCTTGCAGAGAATGAAGTAACTAATTTCTTGCTTATATTGGCTTGCTGGAATGCAAAGTCAGTAGGTCTTCTTCCAAGAGTAAATTGTCATTTACAGAGCAAAACCTGATAGTTAAACTGTGTGTTAGATAACAGCCCAGGTTCTCATTTCATTACAGCTGCCCAAAGAAAATATCAAGTTTGTCAGCATTCCAGTGGGAATCTTTGAGCAGACAAGTTCACGAACTTATGGGACAGCAGAAAAAGAAGTCAAAAACCTGCATACACCAAAGAAGACCTGTCATGAAGCAAACATAAACCAACCTCCTGATTCTGTGCCAGTTTAGAACAGTGATAAAGCAAATTCTGAGAAAAACCCATGATGAGAGCTACTGTTTTATCATGGAAAATTTTGTAGAACATGTCTCATCTGCATAAAACCAGAGAGTTCTGACCTTTCCTGTCACTTGGTTCACCTTCTCCCCATCTGTCTCATTAGCTGCTCCACAATGACAGTAAAAAAGGAAATACACACAAAGCCTAACTTTGTTAAAATATTATGTCATATTGAATTTAGGGATTTAAAATATATTTAATATTATTGCACAATTTATAACTGCTTTAAAATTGAAGTATTTCAAAAAATGAGCTAATATGAACTTAATGTCTATCTTCAGGAGAAAGACAGTGTACATAGTCTTCAAAAGTTCTTTTCTCTAGGTCTTCTGAAGTGATTTAGGTGCATGCAGTCCTTTGGTAAGCTTTGCCTCAGCATCTGCTGATGTTGAAAATCTTCCCTTAACATTTTGCATGCAGAATTTGAACAACCTTTCTTTATTCACTCTTCTTTAGGTCAGGTTTCTTAACCTCTGTAGTCTCCTCCTTACCTTTCAAGGGTATAGGAGCAGCTATATTCCTTCACTCTGTGGCCTGCCACACATGAAGTCAGACAAGAAAATCTTCAGGCCTAAAAGTCTGAGGAACAAGGCCTTTTTCTGTAATATTCTCCCATATAATTCTGAATTTGCAAAAATTCATTCTCCACTGTCAGTAGAGACCAAACCACAATTTCAAACTCTAGCTTGTGCATGCTCAGCTTTCCTCTGCTTCTTTGCCAGTCATGCCTCTGAGCAGATTTCTAGGAAGAACCAGATGTGACTGACATTTTAATAGCTATCTTTCACTATAAAATTTCCTTGGGGAAGTAACAGGAATGATAGTGACTGGTACAAACTAAGAAAGGCCGGAACACAAGCCTCTAGCTTCAGCTGGAGAATCTAGAAAAACATAAGCTTTATTCTGATAGTATTGGTGATAAGAGACTAACTTTCATATGGCACTCTCTAGAAATAATCTAAGACTTCCAACCACAAAATCCTTAAACTAAAGTGTAAAAAAATCACAGAGACAGTGGGACAACTTCTCTCCTAAAGCAAATGGCTCACATTAACTTCAATGAGGTTTTGCTCAGCTAGGCCACAGAGAGAGAGGTGTAGTTTGTCTTACTAAATTTTTAATAACTGTGCGGTGTGGCTGACGTACAATACTCTTTAGAGGCCTGTGACCTCCAAAGTTTTCATAATTTTATCCTCCAAGGTTCAAATCATGCCCAGCCCCAGATCTGGTAAACATTCATGAGAATGAATGCGGAGGGTATGAGAATAGCCTCCAGGATTTTCAGGACTCCTTGATTCCAGCAACATGTTTACCCTGCTTAAGTTTCTGGCTTTTTGGCTTAGGTGTTTCATCTCTTTTACAGGAGATGAATCAAAGCTTTCCTTTATTCTGCTTTATTATTTCATGTCTTTGATTGTTGCATGTTTTGTAATTAAACAAACAAATTGCAACAGCCATATTTAATGAATCTTCTCAGGACTTTGACATTTCTTTCATGTATTGATTTTTATGAACAACTGTCCTCAAACTGTCTCTCTCCAGATTCTTAGTTACTCAGTTAATAAGAAAGACTGGACAAGGTGATTTCTTGGAAATATTTAAGATTCACTGTACTTTATAACAATCTTGCAGAAGCAGTCCAGTGATACAGCTCTGTAAATATTTCTTGTAATAAATTTCCTTTTTCCTTGCCCACCATATTCTGTGTTTATTGTAATTATTATTGAAGATCTTCATCACAAGTATTATTGGTTACGATTTTCACACTAAGTATTTCTGCATCCCTTAGCTCCTGTTGGAAGTATTCTCAATGCCTTTCTGAGCAACCATAAGGAGAGTTGTACACCGGTGGTTTATGATGTGACCAAGAGGGCACGGCTGTTTCAGGTGATACAGCAGAACAAAAACCTTCGAAGAAAAGGAAAAAATAACCCAACCCCCCCTTTCAAGGGGAAACCTTATTTTAATGCTCTAGAATGTAATGAAACTCCTCTAATATCAAGTCTCTAAAAGCTTCTTAACATATTCTACATTTTTTCTCTGTGATTAATTTCTTAAAGTAAGAGAACAGCACAGTGAAAGCATTAGCACTGTCCAAAATGATTAGTATGGTAATTTGCCCTGGCCCAGCTACAAATAACATTTCTAGGCAGAAGAGAAGCAAAAACACAGAAAATTGGGGGAGGCTATGCTGCAGCAACACCAGTAGCACCAGCTGCCCCGGTACTCTGGGAGGAGGGGCTGGGTGCAGGAGGTGAGGAAAAGCCCCCATGCTGGATCCACACAGTGCCAGGAGCCTGAGGGCAGCAGTGAAGAGGTGACCCTGCTGTACTGCGTGGGAATACGGTGGCAGGAGGCAGTGGGAGAAACTGTGTCTCCCGCAAGAGAACAAAGCATTTATGTATGTAAAGCTCAAACAGAAAAAGAAATTGAAACCACAGTTTGGGAGTGCTCCAAAGTGAAAGAGCCAACTTCACCATTTGGAGGGGGATTAAGTTCCAGTGATAAAATCCTGAGGCTCTAAAAAAATAACATCTGGACTTATCAAAAATTTCTTATTTGCCATCCAAGAGAACATAAAAATAGGCCCAAGGAAAAAAAAAAAGAGAAAAAATTAATCTCAAAATCACAGTCCGTAAGAGCAGACAGTAAAATCTGCAAGTCAGGACAAAGAGATGTTGGAAGATGATGCAAGAATTAGAATGAATTATCATCTTTGCAAGAGATTGCAGATACCATTTCAACATGCAGAGCACAGAAAAGAAGATGGGAACAGCAAGACTGCTGCAGTCTCCCTAAGATCAGAGCCTAATGAACAAAAGGTGAAAGCAGAAATAGCAGAGGAATGTGTCAATGCACCCAAAGTAAATGAACCATGTACTCGTTTAACATGTCCAAGGCAGCACAGGGCAAGTACCAGTCATTTTAACACCAAAAGATCAGTGAAACATTCAGATCTTAAGAAGTGTGACTATGGCTGGAATGCCATAGAAAATGAAAGCACGCCCTAATTGGCTTAGAATAGATCAGAAGGTCTCATTTCCACCAAAGGCAAGAGCTGGAGAAGAGGAAGGGACTGACTGGGCTAAGAAAGAGTTTGTAACATCTTGCAGAGGGCAGTGAAGCTCTCACTAGAATAGAACTGGAAAAGACTATGTCTCCAGTAAAGTGGCCCTTACCCTGAAGCTACAAGGCAAGCTGCAGAGATTCTTGCTTTGGGATACCACAGCATGGAAGAAAAGAGGAGGGAGATTTATACTATCTGAAGTGAATTGCCATCCAAAGGCAACTCCTTCCCTGACCAAAGAAAGACCATAAGGCCCCCAGGTATTCTGCTTCATAGCTAAGGTAGCTACCTCAGGAAGCCCCATAAAAGCGGAGTGCCCACAATATCTCCCCCCATCTTCCACAGACACCCAGGCTAGTTAGATGGTATGGCAAAGGCAGTCGCATCATCTTTTTAAAAGAAGGTACCTACAACTTCGTGGACTATTGAGCCCATTCTTGACAATTTCTTTTGTTGCATTTTGAGAACCGCAGGAGGACTGAGCATATCCAAAACAGAGGCCGAGGAGTGCCTACTTTCTGGCTTAGATTTGACTTGCATGTCAAATTGTTCAGACCATTCAGGAAGATGATTCAGAAATGTGCAAAGTAATTATTCTAGGCCATCCAGCCAAAATGTGAGGTGCTCTTGGAAATTACTCACCCCAAGAAGTCAGGCAGCAGCTGAGCAGCATCACCAAACATTTTGGACAAAAGCACCTAAATTCTGCCAAATTACTGGAATAAGGCCTGATCAAATACACAAAAAGGGAACATTTTCAGCTTTCAACAAGACAGAAATTCTGGAACAGATGATCAACTCCTATGATTTTTCCATGCCTGATACATCAGCCCGGGTCTGACAGGTGGGTTAAGAAAATAATAGATCATACTTGTTTTCATTCAGCACCTCCTTTGGGAGACACTGTCTGCATCTCAAATGGCAAATGCAGTCTGTGGAAATTCCTGAGCCCTGTATCTATTTCCCTGCTGGTAAGACTGGAGACCTGTGAGGAACCAAGCTATGGAAAGTGGAGAAGAAACTGTTGACTTTCCTATCCTCAATTTGACACGAGGTAAGAACTAAGCTGGAAAGTGCACCCAGACCAAAGGTCTGCAAAGATCTCTCACATTCAATTGTCTTGACACAGTCGCTGTCTGCATCTCAGACCGTGGTCTGAGTTAGTTCACCTCCAGGTGTTTCACTCAAATCCACAATATTTCTCTGCATTCATATTTTAAATAGGTCAATGTGCTCAAATTTACATAGATGACATTTTGATCTGACTATGTATTTATAAAGCAGAAAGCATGACAGATGGCTCAGAACAAATTGGGAAAAAAGCCCAGCCTGATGGGTTAATGCTAAATAAACAAGACAAGAAGTTAAGTTTAGATAGCTGAAAGAGGGGAGGAAAAGTTGATACAGAAAGATATGCAAAGAGGCGTTGTCTGTCCCAGGAGCATTTGCGGGAAGAAGTTTCCTTGGAAAGGTAAAGCACCCCAGGAAAATACATCTAATTGGGCTGCCTCGGTGAACATCCTATAAGCACTACAGGACAAAAATGTCCAAAGAGCACGGGGTGGAAGAGATGAACAAATGCGCGAGACACATTACAGACAGTAACAAGAGCTGAGCATCAATGAATTCACACAGAAAAGAAGGGCCTGCCGGAGTCAGATCTATAGTGGCCTTGTGTACTTTTTATGGGAAGCGTAATCACAAGAAAAGCTCCGGATGAGAGTAACAAGTCATAGAGCTTTTAGGCTGGAGCTGGCTCCTGTCCGACTGGTCCAGAACTTGAGCACACTGCGTTGGCGGCATCCTGCAATACAGCACCTAGACATCACAGGTGATGCCAGCAGTTCTTTTTAAGCAGAATAGACCTAAAGTGCATAACAACGTGACATTAGTAAAATATTATCCTAATTTTAAACATGGACTGTAGATGTCACTGTGCTATAGGAAGACATGCATTAACAGTAATTATCCACTGCAGTAATATTAGGACAGCAGTTTATACAGGCTATCCATCTGAATTTCCAGACTAGATTTTCCAGGCTAGACTGCAGAGGAGCTCTATCTGTTCCTACCGTGGAAACTGAGCCACTGCCCAGCTGAGACTGCAAAAGCAGCAGTGTCAGCAGGAGGGCGAACCAGACTGAAGTTGAGTTCAGACACACCGCAGGGACTAGGAGACCAGCCTCCCCTTCGGCAGCTGTTTAGGGATGCTGCGGTTTAATATCTAAAGCTCTCAAATGAAACAGGTGGGTACTTAATGAGTGCATATGCTATAAACACTGTACTCTTCTGGGTGCTGCAGAAAATTTACTGTCCAAGAAGCCTGATTTCTCCTGACTCTGGCACCAAAATGACCAGGAAAGAGAAGATGCATTTATGATCTGGAGCACAGGCAGATTTTGGGTAAGCCTCCTCTACAGTCAGACTGATATGTGACTGCAGCACAAACAGACCTTCCTCATCCATTCGGGTGCCAGTAGCAATGTCACTACTAGCCAAGCTATGCATGCAACATTGTGCAAGATTTCTAGCCTGGCCTGGAGCTTATGGTCCAGCACTTCACTCACTTTCAACAGCAGCAAAGTATCTCAAGTCTGCCTACAGGCCCTGCAGTCACAGCCTTTCTGTGGAGACGCCCTGCTGACTCATTTGAAGTTTCGTGCTAAGTCTTATTTGGGATTTCTTCAGCCCTCAGCACAGGAAAGACATGGACCTGTTGGAGTGGGTCCACAGGAGGGCCAGAAAAATGGTCAGAGGGCTGGAACACCTCTCGTATGAGGACAGGCTGAGGGATTTGAGGCTGTTCAGCCTGGAGAAGAGAAGACTCTGGGGGAGACCTTATTGTGGCCTTCCCGTACCTGAAGGGGACCTGCAAGAGAGCTGGAGAGGGACTTTTCACAAGGGCATGGAGTGATAGGGCAAGGGGTAGTGGCTTCAAGCTGAAAACGGATAGATTTAGACTAGATATAAGAAAGAAATTCTTTACTATGAAAGTTATGAGGCACTGGCACAGGTTGTCCAGAGAAGCTGTCGATGCATGGTCACTGGAAATTTTCAAGGTCAGGGTGGATGGGGCTTTGAACAACCTGGTCTAGTGGAATGTGTCCCTGCCCAGGGCAGGGGGGTTGGAACTAAGTGATCTTTAAGGTCCCTTCCAACATAAACCATTCTGTTTCTATGATTCTATAATATTTGACACAGGCAGGCCTGAGCAATGGAAAGGCAGCAGGTTTAGCAGCACATTTGCTACCAGCAGTGATTGTCTATCTGTACCAGGAACTATTAATTTTACCTCTATACTGTCTTCCCAAACCCCCCCCCCATAACAGTTAGTTGTCCTGGCTGAAGTCTACTTCCCTGGCAATATTAAGATGTGGACACAGCACTGCTGTTGGGTGGCTTATCCAGCAAATGGATGGAAATTGTTCCAGTAGAAACCCTATGGAACAAGATAGCCAACAAATCATGCAGCTAAAATTACGGTACACTGTGACCTGCGGTAGCAAGAAAGCATCCAGATTTGGGCTGTCAGGGAGAAGGCATGCAGGAACTCTTCAAAGCCGTCATCACCGTGGTCCCCATGTGATATAGCTCTCGTCACTAATAGCTGTGGGACAGTTTGTGGTGTCTTACAACCTGTACTAGTCACTGACACATGCTGTTGCTGTACTGTTCTCCTGGAGGGAATATTCAGGCAGCACAGAGTGACCAACCCACATCCGAGTAATTTCACGTGTATTTTTTGCCCCATAATGGCACAGGAAACCCACCCTCATTTTCCTCTGGAGTCACACTCTGTTGGGAAAACACAATGTGGTGGAACTTCTCTCATCATAGATTTTTTCATGTCCTTTGCCCCTCTCTCATCTGTGTGGACTACAGCTGCTTTATTCCCTGATGTACTTGGTGTCATGCAGTACGTTCAGGGCAATATTCATAACAGCTGGACCACTTCCATTGTTTTCCAGCCACCAGTAACAATTGAATTTGGCTGAGCCTGGGTGTATTTACTTCACGACAGGAAAGCCCACACAGCAAGATGGAGAGTGGACCTTAACTGGACATTGTGGGTGGTGGAGCTGTCAGATGTACACTGCACTGCAGTCCTTGGACAATGAGTCCAAGGGCTGAACTATAAAGAGCACAAAAAATAGGATGGAGCAATGGTAGTTCATACTGGACTTGATTTCCATTGGAAACTGGTTCAGCTGCCTCCTGAACTCTTGTTCAAGAGCACAATGTTTGGAGACTTGGACACTGTGAGTCCAGTTCTTCTGTTGTGGAAGTTAATTTGCAAAAACATATCTTAATTTCCATTTGTACCAGTGTGACAAGACAATGAGATTCAGGGGTCAGAATCTCACTTGCCCTAAATCAGCATTGCTGATATGTTAATCTATATCCACATTGGCTTTTGTCTTCCTAGCTCCTGGTCATCACGCCAGCCCAACTGCAGCAGCCCAAAACTCAGAAGAAAATGCCATACCACAAGCTGACTGAACAAGCCCTTCCAGCCTGCTGCTGCTACTCAGCCTGGTTCAGACTAGCATTATACCTATGCCAGGGTACTGCAGTCTTTCCTGTGGCTGCTGTTTAGATGTAGTGGTAGTGCAATCTAAAGGCATTATTATGTTAAGCTTGGTGTCAACCTCCCTTTATGGTCATTGTGTTTGGTGCTGCAGTTAAATGTGGAAACCTGTAGACATTTGTAGCACAGATTTTGTCTGGGATATGGGGGAAAAGGGGTGAAAATGGAACATTTCTATGGAAATAGATCCTTCTGGACAAAGATTTTCAGACGATTCTACATGCAGTTCTGCATCCCTTTTTTAATGGCACTGCATTGGCTGGTGGTAATCTTGGATCATTCATTAACTATGGCTTTCTGTCCTGCTATTGACCTGCTGTAGTGTAATTGCAGCAGTGCATGTGTGGTCTCCAGAGGGTCCCTTTGTGGGGAAAAAAAATAATACATAAGTGTCTCCCATCCATCTTAATTGTAATTGTGAGCAGAAGGCTGTGCAAAGTCACGCAGTTTGGATTTGCTTCCACTGACTCAGGGATGCCTCTGGGAACTCTGAGCAAATGCAGCTGCTGAGCAGTCTTTTAAGCTGCTTGGTTGCAGGTTGATCATAATCACTATTAGAGAGCCAAGGGATACAGAGGTTTTACGCAGAGTTCATATATAATATGTTTCGTAGCCCAAAGGGGAGATTTCTGCCCAGTGATTTTCTCTGCACATCTGCTCACTTACCTCCTTTTTTGCATACCTATTGCTGTTACCAAGTCCTATTTCTCCTGAAGAAAGAAATGAGGGAATCTCAGCAATGCCTCAGAACCAGATCACTCTTTGACACTGTGTCATTCAAGGAGGGAGGAAAACGAAGAATCAAAACTGTAATTCCCCTCTTTGTTTGTGTGTTTGTTTGTTTGCTTAGTTGCACCTGTAAGAATCAAAGGCAGACTGATTGCTAATCCCAGACTCAGCAGCGATGTGAAATCAGGTAGCTCCACACCGATAACACTGTTAGGTGTGTTTGTGCAATTACCTTTATTTTGAAGCCTCACATGGTGTCAGAGACTCCTCCATTCTTCTGGGACAGAACAAAGGGCTGATTCCTCTAACACTATATCTGTGTCTTTGCCACTGGTAAGACATTTGCTATGAAATACCAGTGTAAATCCAAACACAAAGAGTTGTCAAAAAGGAGAACCCCTGGCAGTGCCATTCTTGTTTCTTATATTATTACAGATTTCACTCTATTTCTTTAATTTTTGTAATTTTGTGTTAAACATTGTGGATGTAAAAGATCAACATGTGTTACCCACGCTATTCTAGTCTTGGCTTCATTTTTGAATGAAAGCTTTTCTCTGTGACCCTGCAATCACTGTAAAATTCAGTGGACGTATAACTAAAGAACTATCTCTTGCTCATGCGCTGTCATTATACAACAGCCTGTCACTCAGCTACAGTGATGCTTTAACTACATTGACTAATCCAGCAGAGAGTACAAGCTGAAATTCACGTAGAAAAATTTGAAGGCACTTCATGCAAGAAGTAGGAAGTAGAAAGGGCATAAAAAATCATACTCGTAATCCTGTAAGTACTGCAAATTCTTTTGCATTTTCAGAAGGACTGCCCCAGAAAAACCCACCACAGAGGAGTGGTTCTGCATGCTCAGAAACACAGGAGGTGGCCTTAGCAGTCTTAGCTGCACATGCAAATGAGTACCAGAACACAGCACACAGCAAAGGCAGTGTTTCTACCCAGGATAGATTAACTGGCAGGTAAGCATTAACTTGTTCGTATCAAGTCACCGTGGAGCACCTCAGCTCACAATCAAGAAAAAGAGAGATGGGATTTTCAGCAGGTTTTCTAGTTTCAGCTGTTGATGGATAGGGGATCCAAGGAGATTTGAGCTTCCCACTTCATCACTGGCAAAATAAATTTAAGACGCGAAGAAGGCTTGGATCATCCCCCAAAAACATCATGCTGGCCTTTGCACACAGAGCATAACAGGGCTTGGCAGAACCACTGAGGAAAGGGACAGAACACTTCCTTGCCAGGTCAGACCCAAGCCTCCACCAGCTCTGTGATGTCACGCCTGTCAGGCAAAATGAGACAGAAAACTTTGGCTAGACATGATATCTAAAGTATGATGAAAAAAACAGAAGAAATTCACTTCGATAAAATAATGCATCGTTCAGACGTTAGTCCTTTTGGACACAGAGTGAATGAATTATTGTGTTAGTTATACATTCCTGTGAGTTGATGGACACCAGCTAGTGAGCCAGCCACAAGTACCTGAGTATGGAGATGGGGCTCCTTTAAACCAGCACCTCAGTGACCTTTGCAGAACTGCAGTACCACAGAAGGTTGCATACGTTCATCTGACTAACATTATAAACAGCTGAACAATTCTAGTGTTGCCTTTCCCTCTAGTAAAACCGCCAGTTTTAGAGCCACAAGAATAAACTTTACCTCTACTTTCGCATGCCAGTAGCCAAAGAGATGATCTCCAGAGGGCTCCTTCCTAGCACTTGTTTTTTTAAGCCCTGTCACGTGTGAGAGTTTGTTGTAGACTTAGTGAAATCCAAGTGCAACGTATACTGTCTTCCACCAATCCCTGGTAGTATTGTCAAGAAACTTAGCAATTTTTTTCTCAGCCTGGAGCCTGAAAAATAAAAGACTCTAAATTTCCATGAGCACTGTAAGTGCTTAATATTAGAAAGCATTTATAAAATAACATCCAGCTGTCCATCCCTTACGTGTTTCTTCAGAGACCCTAACTCTCCAAAGTTTATATATTATATATATTATATATAAACTATATATTTTTATATAAAGGTTATATATTATGTATAAACTACATATATAAGCTATACATTTATAGCTTAAATATCCACTCAGAATGCAAGTCTATCAGCTGATCATCTCACAGTCTGATCAAGGCTGTGAGGCACGTCAGGTTTAAGTGATGTAGGTTAATGATGCTTTTCTTGAGGCTATAGGGCCCCATGGAGAACGTCTGGATGCATCTGGGTACCTCTGCATGCAGCAGTTCAAACGAGTTGTCCCCTGGGGTAGCAAGCAAGGTCAAGTCAGCAAATCTGCCTTGCAGTCAACTGGTTAGCAGACTGAAGACAAGGAAGGTATCAGATGCAGCCTTTTTGGACTGCTGGACAGGACTACTTTGTCCTTTATATATCATCTCCTTATAGAAGCGAAAGTGATAGGAGGGAGCCACGAAGCCTGGGGCCCTTCCCATGGAGGTCAGGGCTCACAGTAAAGCATCGCCAAGGTGCCGAGCACAGCAGAGGGACAGCACCATCCCACAGGGCATGACGGAAATAGGTTGTATCAGGCTGTGGTCAGGGACAGGTTGTGTTTTCAACAGGTCTTTTGACTGGAGTAAGTGAATCTGGTTTTGACTGAAAGCAGGAACTCTGAGATTTCTTTTCAAAACTGAGCAGGTGATGCAAGAATTCAGTAATTAGTGAAGCTGAGAGATACAAGACCTCATTAAGTTGTCTTCTCCCTTTGAAGAATTTCAGCCTCCTCTGTGCCACTTGCACAGAGGATGCAAAACTTGAAGGCTTAGGTGTATGGGTTGTCATTGCTTTTAAAATGAGAATGCAACATGGACAGGTTAAGGGCTGATTCCTCTTGAAGCCAACAGGAGCCTGTAGTCTCAATCACTTAGTCTGTAAGCTGACCCCGGCCTCTGGAAGTAAAACAGCTCAGAAGGAAATTGTGTTCTTTCAGAAAACCTGTTTTCTGTTAAAAGTCTGGTTTTCATCAAAAATAAACTCTTTGGCCTTCACAACTCATTATCAGTTGGATAACCAGTGCATAACCTGCCACTCAGCTAAGCAGAAATAGCTTCTGTCATCACTAGACCAAACAGACATGACAGCGGATAGAGTGGGTAGATGGACTTCCTCCTTTGGCTATGCCAATAAAACTGCACAACGTGAACACGGTCTGAGGTGAGAACATCTCTGGGGATTTCTCCACTTGTACGTGGTCATCCTTTCCTCACAGCTCAAGTGCTTCAGCCCCTAACCAGCCTGGGGCTCCTCCACTTAACTCGCTCCAGCTTACTGAGGTCTTTCTTGTGCTGGGTTAGAGTGGGGGGAGAACTGGATCCACTATCCTGAATGCAGTCTAATAGGTCATGTCCCTCAATCTACTGCTTGTGACTGCTGTGCAGCCCAGGAGGCTGCATCCTTGCTGCCAGGGCACATGACTGGCCCATGCTCAGCTGCCCACCAGGGCCCCAAAGAGCAGCTCCCCATCCAGATCCCCCCAGCCTGGGCTGCTGCAGGGGTTATTCCTTCCCTGGGGCAGCACTGGGCATTTCTGCTCTGGCATAGTGTCCATTATAACTGTCTGTTAGATAAATGGTTGAGCCATAGAATTGTGAATGACAGGACCAGACTGAAAGTTTTGTGTACATCACTTCATATCAACGTCCTTTTCCTCTTATATTATTTATGAATAACAACATAAACCTGTTAAAATAACTCCACATTTATAAGAAATAACTAGCAGAAATCTCTTTCTATATAAACACTATTATAAACACTAATTACTTTCTCTGTGCATACATATACCTTTATAACATCCTTCAGTTTCTTTGAAGCAGCACATAAACAATACAGCTGGCATGCCAGAGTATGTCGCTTTCCCCTATGTCATACCTAACAAACATACCAGTGGTGGATGAGCCCCTCAGCCTCCCAGAGGTGGTGCAGGAAGAGCCCTTCTCCAGGACTTTGTCATTGAAATCTCATTTTCCATGTAAGAGCACAGCAGAGGTTTAGAGAAAATGAAGTGTGTTTTCCATTGTCTTCTGCTAACCCCTGCAAGGTTTTCTCAAATCCCAGCTATGCTTTTCCAGAGCTAGGTGATGTGGTCTCCGCACTTCTTCATAGCACAGTAAGATCTCAGACACCACTTTCTGAAGGGTGGTGATCTTAGATGGCATGAGTTCATTTTTTTCCTGGAGAAATGAGAGAAAAAAAAAAAAGGGTGACCAAACCTTTGGATGGTGTTAACTAAAATCATTCCCCACAGATATCTCACTAGAATCCATTTGACAGCTTGACACGGGCAAAGGTGTCTCTTCAGCAAATCCCGCTTGGCATCACCTGGAAGCACATACTGAACATTGTCTTATATGACAGGATTTCCTTTGGGAAAGAGGAAAGTTACTACATGAGAGGAAGATCAAATATTCAAAAATCTGCACACTCAGAATGAGGCTCCATCTAGTCTGGTATCAGAGATGTCAGCTTAAGAAAAGCTAATTAAAAGTTAAGCAATTACACAATGTTTCTTCCACAAGAACCCCTCCCTTTCTAGTAGTTTCAAGTCTAGGAACATTCTTAGCTGGAGTTTACATTTGGATCCAAGAACTTAACAGGCACTGCTGAACATTTTATTCATGAATTTGTCACTATTAAGTCATCTTTATTTGTTGTTTCTGTAACTTCCTATTGGAATGAGTTCCACAGTTTAACTATGCTTTAGATATGTGAAAAAATATTCACCCATAGCATTTATACAGAACCCCACTGTCCACAGTAACACAAATATAAAACTTCTTCTTAAAAGAGAAGCATAATCTTATGCTGCAGTAGCATGGGCAATATTTTCTTCCTTTTTATGATGCAGATAACTGTATGTGTTTTATGATGCCAGAAATGGAAAAGGTAGAAGTGAGTGTATAATTTCTATCGGGTAGCTCTCTTTTATGCTTGATGCAGCACACTAGCATGTTTGTATCTTTCTAGCTGGAAAGCATCCATTAGGAGAGGCATCCAGATGGAAGAGGGGCCTGTAGTCAATTCACTGGCAGCTGTGGGCAGCCGATGGCCAAGCAGAGGATTAACCTGCTGCAAAAGCAGCAAAGACCCCGGCAGGACATCACCCACTGCAGACGCAGCACCAAGCTGAAGCTGATGAATTGCTCCTGCAAATGCAGCACAGTTCAAAAGTGCCTGACTTGTTTCCATACCTGGCTTAGATCTGGAAGCAATTTTACACGTCACAGACTTTGATAAACATCCTGCAGAAGCTCAGTCAGATCTCACTTCCTCAAGCCATAGGCTTATCTGTGAACTCTCATCAGTTCCTTATCTTTTTCACTTCAAGCAGCTGACCGTGACTCACAGGGATGCTCAGGGCTGGGACACCCCAGCGCCAGCTAATTTAGCACAGGGTGGACATATCTGCATGATCCCATTCGGGTGACTCCTGGCACTCAGGGCTGCCCACGGCAGTGACCACTCACAGCCCGTGGCGTGGGGCATCACCATGCAGGGACACCACATGACTCCTGCTGAGCTGCTGCTGCCTACAGCAGGGCACTGCCCGCCGTGCCCTGTCTGGGCTGGTTCCTTGGAAAATACTCAAGCGTCTCCCAGTGCACACACAGGCTGGATTTAAGCATTTCCATTAAGCAGGAGATCCCCTTTCCCCACACAGTGAGTAGTAGACTATATATGCTTCCATCAGAGAAGTTCATGATCAAACCATTCAAAAACAGCTGAAGACAGGAGTTTTAGTCTTAGCGCTTGGGCCTTCTGGTACTGACTTCTGACATGGGCTTTGGCTTGTTCTCCTGATCTTAACTGGACCTGAAGAATCAAGGCAAATCTGAAGAAAATATGTTTCAGAACTAGTAAGACTATGAAATAACCATTTCTAGTAGTTTTTGTGTTGTTTGCACAAGGTTGTATCATTTAATACGTTTCTAAGTTGTGACAATGAAAAACTTGTCTCTGGAAGACCTATAATTTGCTTGGAATAAGCAGAATACCAATCTATTAGATAAACTAATGGAACAGAACAACCAATTTTTAGTTCAGGCACTGATTCATGCACAGTCTGTGAAGATTTCTCGATCTCACTCCATCCAGACTGCAGACAGAGCTTCTACTTCGCTGAGCCTGTTCTTTTCTGGTTTTGCTGGTTTATTATTTTTTTCTGGTTTATTGTTAATTCAGATGTTTTTTGTTAAATATTGGGAATGCTGAGACAGAGTTTTCTTCCCACTGGCACATGGCACATAGTAGTTAAATCTGCTAAAAGGGATGTTGCATACTGCGAGAAATGAAAAGAGATCATTGACAGCAGCAGGGGTTAGTGTGCAAAATACATACACAAAAAATTCATGAACAGTTATGCTAATTAAATTCATGCACTAATTAAAATGAAAAGTGACCCAAGAAGAACTGATCAGATAAACCAGCAGTTGGTTACGGTTGTTATTTTCTGGAGTCCTTCTATTAAACATTCATACGAAAAAAATTGATCATAACAATTCGGCAGCTATTCTTGTATGAGGACGAGAACTCCTGTGTCCATTAAAGAAAAGGAGTTGATTTTTCTTAGGTATGGAAGAGCCAGGTGCATCAAGGGTCTGAGCATGGTTCCTGTGTTCATCATTCTGTGTTCACCTCTCTTTGTCCTGGTATTGGCAGTCTCCACAGGTAGTACAGGGCTGTGCCATGCATGCAAAAGTGTTTAATTACCTGTCACAAGTCTGGAATATGGCTCAGAAGTTCATCTGGGGACTCAGCAGACCTAGGCGTAGGAGTTGGATATTTAAATCAGCTCACTGTCACCATTGTATGGCCTGGGCACATCTTGATGTCTTGTGGTCTTTAATTGATAAAAGCTTCAGACCTTGCCCTTGATATAGATGAATATTACATCTGTTTCAGGAGTAAGGCATAGAGGCAAGGGATGGGCTTTGATTGAGAGGAAGCTGGTGACAGAGATAAGATCAGAACAGGCATTTTCTGCGGGAGTGGTGCCCCTTTTCACCATTTCAGAAACATTTTCAGCTCAGAGGACAGCTCTGGCCTTGACCTGCCAGACAGTCCTTCTTCCCTCACTATATGGATTTTGCATCACTGCCTGAGCCTACTATTCATCTTGCAATGTCAGAAGGAAAAATTTTTAAATAATCTTCCATATTTTCATATTATCAATGTCTTTGGATGGGATGAAAGACAATGAAATTACCAGACACAGATGCATTATTCAGCAAAGTGACTGCTCCATCCTAGAGGCCCATGCCAGGATTCGCGAACCACAATGGCAATAAGTGGATGTAGATCCACTTAGGCTGTGTTTCCTCAGCGTACTTGGTCACCACGCCAGACCATTACCATTCCACAGGACATAGCAAAGATAGTTGTCCTACAAGTCTACCTATCTGTAAGTAATAAAAGTTTTTATATGTGGGATTGCAGGACTCATCCAATGGAGACCACAAGCATGTTTGGTTTCTCTTGTAAGTAGTGCCAGAGAGCAGGAAGGAACTGAGGATACTGCAGCAGAAAACAAGAAGTCCAGCTTATCTCTGCTAATCAAGCATAGCTTGTCTCTAGATGAGACAGGGTTTACTCATGAGATCACTAGGAGCTTGTGAAAACTCTGCTAATAAATGTGGGTACTTTCCAATAACCTTTTCACATAAGTATGGCAGAAACACCACTAGCTGCCTGGTGAAATAATAGCATTAATTTTTTTGTGGTAAATGGTATCAAATCCTGAGGCCAGTTTTATCAATAAAATTTTGTTCTGCATTCAGTGCAGTGATTTATTGCATTTTTTTACAACATGAGTCACTTGGTCTTGGCCTACGTGCAGTATGTTTTAGTTTTAATGAGTGTTCAGGTAAATTTGGAATTCTCGATTCAGCTGGTATTAAAAACATCTTTTCATCTTTTGTGAATAAGGTTTTTGAGAATGGTGTCTGTGCTCAGGTAAGAGTTCAACTTGTAATGGCCATATCCCAGTCTGAAGAAGTAAGTCTACCGATAGTTTTCCATTAACTGATCATAATGGTTGCATCCTAGATTTTAAAAAGTCCACAGAAATTCGATTACCATCACACAAGTAATCAGAATATTCTTCACACCGCTATGTATGGTAACAATATTTTTGCTGTAAACAGGTTCCTGGACAACAGAAAAGTACAATTTGTAGTTATGTCTCTGCTCTGAACTCAGGTCATTAGGGCATTACTAGCACAACAGTTTACAACTGGTACCTCTCCCAGTGTGGCCAAAGCGATTCTATTAGAAGCCGTGCTGAGAATAGCAATGATTTAGCAGTAGATAATCAAGTTATTTTTAATTTGGTGCTAAATACGAACAATATAACACATTAGGTGTTCCAGGCTGAGCACGCAAAGTAGTTACAAATTTTATTATCCAAATCATTACTAAGAGATTTGCATTTTGCACCATTTACTTTTGGTATTTCAATGTGAAAATGAAACGATCTTCATTTTGGATGAGTTTGGTTGTTTCATTTTCTCTGTGCCATGTAGATTTGAATCTATCGCAGCATAAATATAGGTGTCTAATATCTTTTTCACAAGTTTATAAGGTTACTTACCTCGTTAGGCTGTAGAGTATTCAACAGTATCTTCTTTGGTCTTTTTGCTTATATTAATTCATTATATATGATTAACCTTTGTAAATAAATAATTTGTAATTGAATTGACATAACAGAAACCGAGTGTAAAAAAAACTTGGCAAAGTGCCCATTTCAGTATATTAATTCTAACAAGTGAGCTGATAATAAGATTGAACTGGATTTGAAAGATTAGAGAGACTTGGCTTAGAAGGACGTGAAGGTTAGTTCCATACAGTTTTTCGGCTGCTTAAGGAGACCCAGTATTTGAATTTTTGTCTATATTTTTGTGATTAACTCCTTCTATAATCTTCAATGGGGAAAAGGGTACCAAAATTAAAAATTAAATAAAAATAGCTGATGATTTAATTCCGTTAGCTTTGGATGCTCATATTGATCTACACAGTCCCAAGGTTTATTAACTCAGGGGCTGATGTGTCAGCGCCTGATGGATAACTGGTTGGGTGACCTACAGGCTATGACAGCATATTCAGACTGCTCAACTTTAAATGTTTTTATTTTATGCTGCAGTCTATAGACAGAGGGACATTGCAAATTAAATCAAAGGGGTCAGTGAGAGCTGCCTTGCTGCTTCTTTCACAGATTATTCAGAAACTGCTTCTGCCTGTTTTAACTGCAAGACAGACTGCACAAATGATGGAAAATTGAAGCAACTGCCTACAACAACTAAGCAACAACTAAGAACAGCAGGAAACCACAACCTTGATGCAATCAGCAGCCTTCTCAGGCCATCAGGTCTGTCTGTTTGATGGATGATCAAAATCTGTTTGAAGCTTCTAATGCTTGTTTCAGAATTATAATTCACAAATCAAAAATTCTTGGCAAAGTCAAATGTATCTGTGTTTTTCTTAAGACAGAAGAAAATCACTTTTTGAGTTTGTTTTAAGTCACATCATCATCGGACATTGCATGCACTCTATCAAAAACGTCTTGCTGTTATTCCATGTCTGCTGCTTTATATGCCTACGGTTTTACTCTGCACCTGTGGTCCCCAGGTTAAACATTTCTATAATAAGCCCAAAGTGATGCATGAAAGCAAAGAACCAGAGCTATCAGCCCAATTCATCCAGACATATAGCTGAGATGGATCAGACCATTTTAGTCAAAGGTTTGTGGACAGAAATTTTGGAAAGCCATTTTGTCATGGTGTTTGCTGTCCAGCTACTCCCTAAGGTGAAGATTTTGTTTGACTCTTCTAACAGCCTGAGCCAGTTAAATGAGCCTGGAAATTCATGTTTGTTTTGGGACCTTCCGAGGGCAGATAGCTGGAAGGAGATCTCCAGCACAGGTTTTATGCTGGTCCATGAAAGCTTCATGCTCTGCACAGTATGAAAGAAAACTGATACTTCCCTTCAACAATCAAAATTTTGTTAGGATGGCAAGAATCAGCTCTGTGTCTTGAACCTAGGAGTAAGTTAATGTAATTACTTTTACAGCATTGTTATCTTGCAGAAAGAGGACTAGATTCCCTGCCTTTCACTTTCTCCTGCCCTTCCTTGGCTCTGATTAGAGCAGTCTTTTAAGCAGGTATCAACCAGCAGAAACGTCTCCTTCTAATGTGGCTGGCAATCTAGTAAATCTGGATGATGAGGGCAGAGAAGAAAAGAATCATGATTTCTGGGAGCTGCTGGATGATCAGTCTCTGTGCCCTTTCAGATGCTTCATTATGCTCCTGCCTGATCCCCTGCCAGACAGATGAGCCAGGTGTGCACAGGAGGGAGAAGTACCCTGAGCTATGGCAATCGACACCCTGAGGTGTGGAGATGTGGAGAGGGGTCCACGTGGCAGCTGTGTTTTCCCTCCAGGAGCCCCAGAGAGCCCTGGCCCTTTGTGCCAGCCCCATGTCCTGATGTGACCCAGCCCAGGGCTCACAGCCACCACACAGCCAGGTTCCCACCAAGCAAAGCAGGGCAAGCTTAGCACCTTAGCTACTTTTTCTCCACCCAGCTGAGTGGTTCCAAAGTCAAGCTGACTGGAGGGGTACATATATCTGTACACCCTGGTGTGAGCTGCACTGGGAGACATGAATCAGGCGTTCCCTTCTCCCAGCTATGGCAAAGGGGCTGTAAACTCCCACAAGAGAGAAAAAAATGTGGCCAACAGGGCAGTAATGTTGTAAAGCTCCTCTGCCAGACCTGCCAGACCTGTCAATATTATTTTATAACTAGCTTTCTTGCCTCCTGAAAACATATTCAGTAATCAAGCGTTGTGGGTATGTTCCAGCTGCGGCCTTGATCCCAGGTATCACCTCTGCACAGATTTCCTTGAGGTTTCCTTGGATGAGGCATGACTAAACTTCTGGATGGGACAAATTACCCAGTTACTACAGGCGGGACAAAGGACAGGACAAGGGCAGAGAACAGAGCAGAGCTCTGTTTCCTTTGGGATTCTAGTGCACAGAAGGTGCAAGGTCAATGTATTTCACCACCTTACTCAAATATATAATGAATTTACAAAAGAAAGGCCACAAAAATGGGACTTAGAAGTAGGGTTTAACAATCCTCATTTTGGTCATGGACAGATTTTGCAATCATAATAATTCTTAAAACAGATTAATGTATCTGCTGTTCAAGATGGAACACCATTGTAGAAAAAGGTACAAAATATTTTATTTATAAGTCTAGCAAGACTGGGAACTCAGCTGGATTGACCACGCTGACCTACTTTTCATGAATACCTGATCTCACACAGCCTTGCTGGTTGTCTCAAAACTGATAGTACAACAGGGGAACACACCTTCCTGGTCACTTCAGAGTAGTGAGCTGTAGCACGATTTTTACTTCCAGTGTTTTCCTCTTTGTCTTTTATTTTAATTCCTTGCAGTGATAGAACATTTTTTTTCCTTTATTTTTAGTATCTGTTTTTGGTCAGACTTGCTGGCTTAGTACTTGCTGAAAGTAAAAATACTTTTGCATGACACATTAAAATAATGTTGCCTGTCTCACAGCCTGGAATTGTAGCTAGATTCACATCACTACAAATAATTTATGAAATACATGTGCTTGTTCACTGTATCATAAAACAATGTCATGTCTATGATAAACTCTTTCTGTTGAGGATTTCATCTACTGCAATTCAATATCCTGAAGTGGAAATTTCCAGTCAATTAAGTCTTTTTAGTATTAATTTATGGATACTCAAATTACTGCCACTTATTTGAAACCTCTTACAAAGTGGGCTTTGATATTCTACAGATCCTTGTAGAAAAGATGAAACTGAATTTGGCATTCCTCTCCATTTTTCTTCCCCTTCTTCTAAGCAATGGGTTTTTTTCTGTATATTTATTCCTCACTGAAACATAGCACTCTCCTCCTTCTTTCTTTTTTTTTAACAGCAGCACACTACGTGTTACATGCGCTAATGAATTGGCATTTATAAAGCAGAATGTATACCGTGTCTAAGACGACTGCTGTGAAAACGCCTGAGTTGCTGCACTCTCTAAATAGAGCACAATTATGGCATACGGTTGGAGTGCTTTTATCTGTACTGCCACTGCTGGAAATTTAACTGTGTATGTGACCTGAATATTTAGAGCTCAGTGGAAAATTCCATAAATGTAGTGTAGCTTCAGAGCACCTAACAGCTGTTACAAATGTTATACCCATTATATACCACTACCACATGATACATATGAAGTGCCTCTTCCACCCTGGGTATATTCTGTCACTTGTATCAATGTAGTATTTTAAAAGTCCCTTTGAAAAATGCAATGACTCTAGGCACTAATTAGCTTGCATAATCATTCAGTGGTAGTTTTTCCTGTCTGTGTATTCATACTCCTTCCTGGCTGTATGCAGTTTATGTTCAAACCTGAAAATGCAGGAAGAAACTACATCATATGTAGACCACACTTACTGTGTGCTTTTGTTTGCTTAGTTTGATATATGTGTGAAAAGCCACTACCTAGCTAAGCAAACACAAAAAGAGAGGGAGCAGCTTTTCACACTCTTACAAGGTTTTTTATTATAGTGAGAAGGAGCAGAGGGGTAATATATCAATGGATGCTCCCTTTCACTCTGACTTACTATAGGAGTACAATAACATCCCAGAGCATAGTTGCAGTAGGAACTGCAGAAACCAGTAAGTGTTTATAAGAGCAAAGAGGAGAATTTGCAAAGCATTATGTTTGAAAGAGCACAGTAGTTTAACCAAGATTGCACAAGCTGCAGGCTGGCTTCCTAACTAGTGACTGTTCCTGCCTCCTACTTATAGCTCAGTTCCTCCTGCTTTTATACTGTTGGAACATGTTAAAGGAGTCTTTGCTGTAGAGAGGAGAAGAGCACTGAATGTGGTGTGCCCACGTGCCCTTCACAGCCTGCTGCTGCTGCACTGCACCAGCTGTGTGAAGGGCCAGGGAAGGAGAGGAAGCATTGGTTGTCATCCACCTGGGTGTTCACAAGGGCCAGGCCCCATCTCAGTAACATAAAGGTATCAAAGTTCAAGTGGAAGTAATGGCAGTTTACCTACCTAAAACCAAACTCTGTGTGGCAAAGCAATTTCTCTGCGGAGGGGACACAGAAAGGTTACAAATTCTATCCGTTTGCCCTCAGCTGGGTAGGACCAACTCTGTTCACACTTGTCCTGACAGTGCTTGTCTAGCTTAGTTTCATTGTCCTCCGTAGGTGCCACCATCTCCCGAGGACATCTGTTCTAGCACTTCTCTGTCCTTGCCCTTACAAAGTGGTTTTCTACTCCTAGTGTCTAACCTGAATTTTTCTTGCTGCAGTGCACGCCCATAACTACTTGTCCTAAAAACAGAGAACAGATTGTTCCCTTCCTCACTGCAATACTCCCTCTACACGTCGCTCCTCACAATAACCCCTCGTTAGTATTAATCAGAATCATCTCCTCAATCTATGCAACGGCAAGAAGAGGAGATTGCATGTGAGGATCTGTCAATAAAAATGGGAGACAGAGAAAAAGAGCATAACTAACCAGCTGTCTAAATCCGGGTAATGGCAATCTGCCCCCGACAAATTACATAGCAGCCAGCATACTGGGACATGCAGAAGTAAAGCTAAGATAAATCCTTGCTCCTGTGGGTGTGTTGCAACTCATGAGGATTTGCACAAAGAAACAGTCCTTGAGCACTCCTGAGCGTCGGGAACATGATTATAGGAGCCCCCTCTGAGGCACAGCCTTAGGGAGGGCATTTACGCAGGCCAGATTTGTTATAAGCACTTGCAAGTGAACACTTTCAGGAAGATCTTTCCCATTTAAAGCCTGTTAAATTAATAGGAGTTTAAGGCAAACTCATGTTTAAAATAGGTGAAGAAAATTATTTTATTTATTGGTTTACAGTTTAGTACTGTGGCCACCTCAGGTTACAATAAGATTGCATCAGATAACCACACCATTGAAGCCTCCACTCTATTTTCCTGTCCCTGGCTTCTGTTAAACAATGCAGAGGCATCAGAGCAGGTTAAAGTCATTGACTGTCTCTGTTGGTGTAATATTTTGTATCTTCTCCAGGTCTCCACCAAATTCTCTAATTGACCACAAATGTCAAGTCCCATTTTAAGAATCAGAGTCACAACAAAGGTAGCACTTATAAAGCACCTTCCCCCACAGCCATGTCAAAATAATGTAGTCACATCCAAACACCTTGTGGAACCTGGTAATACAGTCAAAGGTGAATATGACCTCTAAAATTTTAATTGGTGGAAGATACAAATTTTCTGAGTGCTAAATGAGAAACACGTTTGGGGATGTGGCAGCACTGTTTAACCAAAAGGATTTTGAACAAAAAAAACCCCAACTATTTTTTAATATAGCGAAGACTCTCTAGCACCGAAGACCCGAAATATCCCTGATGCCCTAGATATGAACTGTAATTGCCCTCATGCTCTCGGTAGCTTTCTCTGTTCAATTAAGTGAATTACACGAAGTCACTAAAACTAAAGTAACTCATGCAACTTGCTGAAGCTGCACGTAATGAAAATGCAATGGAAATGCCTTCATGCGGGAATTTAATTAGTATCATCCCACCTTCAGAACAGAACAGTATGTTCATGTATCGACAGAGAGAAGCAACCACCTGCTGCACGCAGGGAGTGCTGCTGGTGGAGTGGGACAGAGAGCAAGGCAAGGAACTACTTCTTCCCATTACTGACACCATCCCCGGGGTGCCAGAGGAAAGGAGCCCAAGTGCACCATGGTCCTGAGCACCCAGAGGAACCTTCAGCTGTGTAAGCAAAGCTGGTAACTCCATGCCCCACAGCACACCAGGTACGTACAAACCTCTCAAGGGGGCTCATGGGCAGCTGGAAATCTCTCCAACCCTCCCATGATCTCAGGGGTAGAAAGCCTGAGCCTAGTTCAGGCCTGGGAAGGAGGCATTGTGCCAGCCGCAGCTTTGGGTTAGTGAAAACCTCAACGACTTCTGAGAGATTATTTGTACTCACTGGGATTGTAACTTAAAGGCTCAGATCTCTTCCAGCCCAAAACAATTAGCATCATCTGTCACTTGATTATTTCTAATTTACAGTAGTAAAGTCACTTCTCATAGGACTAAATAAGTTTTTTAAATTTCACTATTACAACTTTTACACAATAACAATTTTGACACTGTATTTGTTAACTTAATCCATATGCAAAAAAGCTAAGCCTTTTCGGTGTCAAGCATATTCTTGTCTTTTTACCACACTAAGTTAATGGTTAAACTCTCTTAAGACACTGAATACAAATGCTACTCTTCTAGTGCAAAGCATGTTAAAATTCACAGGCTGTCCTGTGATTAATATTTTGGCTTTACCTTGCATTTATGACAAAACTTCTTTCAACATAGTACCCTGCTGGTATCTTTTCTGCTGCGGGAATTCTTCTGCCTTCAGTCACTGGAAGTCATTGAAGAATCACAGAATCACTGAACGGTTTAGGTCAGAAGAGACCTTTAAAGATGATCTAGTCCAACCCCCCTGCCATGGGCAGGGACACCTTTCACTAGACCAGATTGCTCAGAGCCCCATCCAAACCGGCCTTGAACACTTCCAGGGAGGGGACATTCACAGATTCTCTGGGCAACCTGTTCCAGTGCCTCACCACCCTCATAGTAAAGAATTCCTTCCTTACATCTAATATAAATCTATTCTACTTTAGTGTAAAACCTTTAATGGAATCAAAGCCAGAGATTCCAGAAACCTGACCCTCAGCAATTACATCATTAGTTAGCATTAACCTTCAGGAAGTCTAGGCCACCGTTTTGCCAGTTCTCCAGGTTTAATTGCAAATCTCTTAAAAGCCCACATCCTGGGTTTGTGGGACAGGGAATGAAGCATTTTACAAGAAAAAAATAAATTTACAGGGTTAATGGTTGTGGAGATAAGTTTAGAAAAGGGAAACCACAATCGACTGAAATACCACAACACAGATAAAAATTATTCAAATGTTATTTTAAAGCCTTTCTGATTTTAAAACAAACCTGAAAATTTTGCATCTCTCTGACTCATGATACAGTGAACCAATCCTAAAACTGGGAATATTTGTGTGCTTAATTCCAATGGCTTGTAAAGGGAATGTAATTGACAGCTGCCATATTTGTATTTGGATCAGTACATGTGGTCACCTTGTTCAAGTGAAGGATTTGCTTTCTATTGAGAGCGGAAACACAAAGTTTTGTTATGCTCTGTGCAGATGGGATAAATCTGTGATTTCCACAGAACCTCACATGCTTATCTTCTCCCTGATATTTGTTGCAATGACAACCTCATCACAGAAGAATGCTTGTTATCTAAAACTGGTTTATCCCACACAATTGTTAGGGGTGAGGTTAGAAGGAAGGATGACTGGCAAGGGCAGGAAGAGTCAAGGCACCCTGGCAATACAAAGCCTATTACATACTGGTGATCCAGCCCAGCCCGGCAATGACTACGTGGCTATGACAGCTGTTTAATAACCTGTATGAAGGGAGCTGGTGTATCCCAGCAGTTCTTTCTCGCAGGTCCCAGTGACACTGAGTGGTGACACCTGCCCAGGTGACTCAGAGTGATACCCATGCTTGTGGCCGGGCTGGCACTGCTTGGACTGGTCCTGCTGGGTCAGACTGGGAGCAGGCAAGGAGGATGAGGACACAGTGCTCTTGCGCTGTCAGCATAACCTGTTCACCCTGCAGTAGCAGCCAGCTATGCCGGCTGTGGATTAGGACCCCAGCATTTTAGGGTCTACTGCAGAAACGAATAACAGAAAAGTGATCCCTGCATTAAGGAACTTCCAGGTTAAATGTCCACCCTGCAAGTAGGCAGCTTAATTCCTTAGGCCACCTGTTTCAAGCCCTTTCCCCACTTAAAATCATCAACAGTCATTTAAAAGGATAAAAATTCAGTTTCATCTTTATTATCACTTCCTTATGTCTCAAAATCCCATAGGAATGGATATTGACCCGTGGAGGTTTTTCTGTATCTTGTGATTTCTGTCAATGTTACCTTCTGTGAAATAAAACATGGAATTGAGACAGCAAAAAGCACACAGGCAGCAATTCTCTGTCCTGTGTTTCATGTATATGGTAAGAATAAACAGCAGATGTCAGCACTAATCCAGAACTTGAAATGTTCACATGGAATTCAGTCAGACCCCACTTCACTGTCCTCAAAATATACATGCTGAGACTGTGAAGAATCTCATCAAAATCTCTGCTTGGAAACACAAATATATTTCTATTTAAAGAACCTTAGCAAACTTTAAGTATCTCTTCTACATGAGTACTCCTAGCTAGCAAGTGAGAACATCTGTACAAATAGGTTTTTGTCTTATCCTTGTACTAAAACATCACCAGATCCCTCCACTACCCTAAAAATGAAAACTATTTTCAAAAACTGGCTTCAGAAGAGACAAGAGTTTGTGAACAGGAAAGTGCAAAGTTTCAGGAGAGATGTGACAAGTAACAAGCAGGCCTGAAGCTGAGGGACAGAGGAGAGCCAGAACGCTGTTAGTGTAGTTGGCAGGAGGGGGCTGTGGCTCAGCCTTGTTTTGGGGTAGAACACTGAAGTGAGTGAAACGTGTGTAAGAACATGGCTTCTGCAGCCAGGGGTAGAAGTAGAATCCATATCTGCTGAAAAAGATCTACAAACCACTGAAGATTTTTCTGGAAATAAAGCATAATTTAGCAGTACAAGTACACACAAACCATGTGCACCTGCATGCTGAACTACACGAAGATATGGGAGTAGGAGAACAGCATCCTCCCTGCCTGGTCACCACCACTTTGAGGTCAATGGATGCTGGATTCCTTCTGGAGGACACGCAGCATACGTTAACATGCTGCCTCCCAAACCCTGGAAACTTTTTCAGCTCTTGAAAAAGAAGGTTGAAAAGAAAATCTTGAAATGTGCCACAGACTTCATGGACATTTCCTGCTAGCATGAAGCAGAGTAAAATTCCGCAGGGTTTTGACCATTTTCAGGGCTACTAGAGATACAAGAACATACTGCCTATGACAGAGCCCAAGACTGCTCTTTCCAATATCTGTTGTGGGATCTCTCAAATCCTGCAGCAATCTGAAGTCTGCAGCAAATCATCCCTGATAAGACTGCTCCAAACAGGAACCTTGGAGCCAGGGTTTCTCCCAAATAGGAGGAATTTTTATACCAATACATAGGAATAAGTGGTTTTATTCTGTTGGGGCTCTTTTTCTAGTTTTCTGAAGCATTTTCCACCAAAAGAAAAAAAAAAAATGGCTGGCTTAATGTCATTATTATCTGCAACTTTAACTTGTTCTCCAAGGATCACATGTTCCTTAACTGACATTGGATGGAAGAGGACAAGAAGTGTACCCAGGGTCAATTACAAAAGTAAAAATAGCTTGGCTATTTAAAATCGTATTAGTTCTGGTTACAAAACCAAACCAACATCCGTTTACATTATGAACTTAACAAACTCAGATAGTTCCTCCTGAGCTGAGAGCTAAGTCTCAGCCTGAACAAACTGGCAAGATGCCCAGAGCCACCTTTTAGCAAACATCACCACCAGATTACACCCAACTGATTCCCCTGTCATTCCACGGTCTTTGCTCCCTGAACTCCTTTGCTCTATCCTATTTTTGCAAAAAAAATAAGTAGGCTGCTTTTATTAACTAGTAAAACAATTTACTTTGATTCATCTTGTCTGACCAGGAGAACATAAGAGGTCATCAATCTTAACTTCTCTGTCAGCACAGAGATGTCAAACCAGAATTAAGTGGTGGAAAAATTGTTGAAAGTGGAAAAAACAGGTCAAACAGAATGAAAGATAGTGAATTCCCTTTCTCAGAAGAGGGGAAAAGAAATAGTGCTGAGCTGCCTTGCTGCTACTCGTTGATGCTCTGTCAGGTGAGAAACTTCATTTTTCATGCAGAATCAGAGACATTATGATACCTGAGAAGAGCTGTGGGCTTTTAATTTACATTAGAAAAGTAAACAAATTTACCTGTGAATTAACTGAGCTTTGGTCCCTCTTTTTTTAATGACAAAGAAAATCACCCTTTTCACCATACACCTGAAATTAGTTGCATCATCTTTTCTTTGCAGGAGACTCCAGTGGAGGATTACAGTCCTATCCTGCCTTCATCTGTGAACTGCTCTCCCCAAGACGTCTTCTCTCGTCCTAGGTGGTGACTGGTTCTTTTCCAAACAGAAGCACAGAAGACTGAATTTTCTACCCATTTCAACACTTTCTTCATGCAGACAAGATGCTTTAACGTGTGACCCCGAGGGATAGGATGGGCTCGATATCACATTCCGAAGATGAGGAAATTCCAGTGACTCCACAAGTAAAGTCAAATCACACGATTGATCTGCCATAAATATCTCACATGTAGACTTTAGATATATAAAGTACTAACAAAAACACTTCAGCTCTTCTGTATTACCGTTCCAGCAATGACACAATGAGAGCTGGAGTGAAATGTATTGGCTCTATAATCAGCGCAATTCTGTGCTCTTTGAAATCCTCACCAGTCAGAAGAAACTTTCAATAGGTGATAGGTGACCTTTCACTTAGTTTATTGGCAGGCAAGGTTAGCTCCAAACAGAATGCAACACAACAACCTGACAACACACATACAAAGGTGATATTTAGGTCAGACTGAAACTTTTGTAAATACTAGAAGGTGAGTAAAAAAAAGTATTTTAGCCACTGAAGATATCTAGGAATCTGAGAGCCATTGAGGACAACAAAGCAAATGTAGAGCATGTAGAAGGTGTTGTCTTGCAGCATATCTTGATATTCAAAGCCTTTTCTTTTCCCCATCCATCAGAATCTGATGGCTTTGTGTCCCAAGTCCGTTTGGCCCCTCCAGTCATTTCACAGGAGGGCAGGCAGCAGACAGAAGATGGATCCTGCAGAGCGCTTCCTCCTGATGCCCATTCCTCTGAGACCTCCCAGGGAGGAGAGAACAGGCATTCCTGGGTGACCAGTGCCCACAGGGACCTTCAAATGAAGGGACCCCAAAGTCTATCTGACAGCAGACAGCTGCTGGCGGTTCTCAAAGAATGAACATAAATGAGTATAAATATGCCAATGAAAACATTATCCTGATGAAATACAGCAAGGTAATCACCTAATTTGTTGAATGCAAAATTTTCATAGAACCCATTTTACTGCTTGCTTATTGAAATTGTTTTTGTTTAGAAGTACTAAAAAGTACTTCTTGGTATACAGTAAATACAGATATACACAAGTGTTCTGGGTAATATCTAAAGGGAACTTTCAAAAAACAGACTCTACAAAAATGGAGTTCTAATTTGTGTGCAAACAAGTGAGAGTGGTCAAAAATTTTCAAGCACTTCTATAAACAAGGCCATTCATGAAATGCTGAGTAAATTGGAAGTGGGTGGTTCTTTCAGCAATGCTTTCATACCCTTTCTTAAAAGGACCTTCTGACCATTCAGTAGCTCCTTTGTGTGCCTTTTATTCTTATCTGTGATCTCATCCATCACAAGACTCTCCACATCCTTAAATATTATCTCTATATGACTTCTTTAGTCTAAAAGCAGATAAAATATTTATGTGTTGCATAAATATACGACACATGGCAGAGTGAGAATGCAGGCATGTGCAGTCACATAAAGACATGACTTAATACTGAAAAAGATTCAACCTTCATCTATTTGCTGGGGTTCTACGATTTCTTGCTTGTCACTTTACATGAGTAGTTTATCAGAAAAACACATTGACAGGATTGCGCCAACCAGCCTTTTTGAACGTGAACACAGACACTTTTTTGGATTTTCAGGACACTTGTCTGGTTTTAAATATCAGTAGTGCAACATATTCTAGTGGAGGAGTCCTTAAGCAGCCATCTCAGAAAAGCAGAATTTAGCTCATTCTTCCATTCAGAGACATGAAGGACTAAAGAGGATAGTGTTTTCTATCTTATAAAGACTTTCATTATATCACACCTTTTGTCACAGTATTATCACTTATACTTCTTTTTAATAACAGATTGCTGCAAAGCCATGAGCAAGTTCTTTAATGTTTTGTTTTATCCTTACTAGCTGCCCACTTATTCAATGCCTTATCTAAAGATAGATTGATTCATTTCGTCCAAACTACCACTATGGAAAAATTCAGAAGAGGACCTGAGAGCTTAGAATCATAGAACTTCATACACATTCAAGAATTTATTTTCACATCCTTTCTGTGAGAAGGGAGCTATTATTGTCCCTATCTTTGTACTCGCAGAATTAATGCAGTGAAGGACTGAAACCAGATTTAATCTAAATGCCTATTTAGGTGCCTATTTTAAGAAAATGAGGGTGTGAACATTACACCTCCTGCTCTAAGCACTGCTTTGGCAATAATCCCAAGTCAAGCACTTGGGATACAGATTCCAAGTCCCTCTTGTGTCCCCTCTATTTATTCCTTTCCTCCTGGGCCAGTGAAAATCCATCCTTTGCTGCAAGATGTCACTGCTTCAACAAGTCTTATAGAATCATAGAATAGTTTAGGTTGGAAAAGACCTTTAGGATCATTGTTCTTAAAGACCTTTAAGTTATTTTTCAGATCCTCTCTATTATTCCACTCCTTTTGCAATGATATATAACCAGACATCAGAATAGCCTTTGGGCTGTAGGGGATTGGGGTTTGGACTGGTCACTGCTCAGCAGACATCCAGCTAAATAAGGACCTGAACTCAAACTCCTCGGTCCTTGTAAAGTCATTATACAAAAAAAAAACAACGTATGTCGATGTTTGAACGTCCTTAATTTTAAAGGAAACTTGCTTTTGTCAGGCAGGGTAAATCTGACAATTTACTTAACAGAGGCTCACTTCATTTCTGGACCCGAAACACTCTCAGAAAAGGGGTAGGTGCTAAATTACTCTGCAGAGAAAATTGTGGGCACGCCCAGGTAGAGGACTATGGACATCCAGAGATCCAAACCACACAGGAAGGTCCTACTGAAGTTGAGTGCCCCTAAGGTTGGGTGAAGAATCTGAATCATGTTCTGGATGTAGAGGGAGACCCACTTTCCTCTTTCACATCCTTATCAGGACTTAATCATACAGCATGAAGCGTATTCACAGTGTTTATAATTCTGTTCCCCCTAAATTTGGAAACTGTATTTAATGATTTAAGATATCTGAAAGCATTTAAAGCTATCTTCCTTGTTATTCTTTTATTAAGCAATATCTTGAACTTTAATAGCATCTTCAATGCAAATGTCATCTGAATGCAAACTACAGAATCTGTCTCATGGGAAATTACAGAATTATTTTTCTTCCAAATGAAAAAGTTAAAGTATTAGAAATGATCATTGATTCAGTTCAGAAACAGAAAAGGTTTTGTTGTATTGACTCAGAAGTTAATCATAAAACAAAAAAACCAACAACCTCGGAAATTAAAGTTTGAAAACCTGAAGCTCCCCTTTCCTGGCCACATGTTTTGCAGTTCTCCTACAGCCATGGGACTCCTGCAACACTCTGTGCAGCTTAGAGCAAAGCATGTCCTGCTTCTTTTGAAAAAGACCTGAGCTTCAGGTCAGGAGTTTGAGCTGCAGGAGTTTGAGCTGCAGCTGCCACACACCATTAAAAACCATCAAAGAAAACTCCCAGCACTAGTACAAGTAAAAATATTTTCTCATGTTTCCCAGTGGCAACTCTTTAAGTTACTTTTCAGTCAGAAAAAGAATCAACGGGAAAAGAACATGTTTTCCTAACGAATCATTATGACAAAATAAATGCAGACACTTCTCATTGTGAGCATCGGTGAACTCCACAAGTCAGAAGTTTTGTGATCAGGAGACTATTATGCTCATCATCTTGACCTCTGACAGGAACAAATCATCCAGTAATTCCTGCCCTGAGATCAGAAATAGGTAGGTATCTGCAGTGAGTGGTTTAGGAAGCCTACAGCACCATTCTGAACATGTGTGGTCCTAGGTCTAACCTAGCTTGCATTAGCCACCTCCCTCGAGCTCCTGCCTTGTGAGCAAAGGTGGCCTGTGTGCTCTCTAAGGAGAGAGACCTTAGACCTGAAACAACCTTACTGAGCACAGAAGAAGCCCTTGGCCACCAGTTTTCACATCTCAGCTGAGTAATCAGGGTTAGGAATAGTAAATCTGAGCACAAGTTAGTTTATCACACACCTAGTAACCTGTTAACAATTTCTTATGGCCTTAGTAACCACTTTACAAACACCAATAAAATTTTTCACATTTTGCATGGAGAGAATTTGAGAAGTGGGACTCTTGGTAAGCGTAATGTAATAAGTCAGGGTTAGGGTGGAGTAACTGTCTTCCCTTTGTCGAAGTATTTCCAATGTACTTCCTACCCTCTGTAATCCAATGTGCTTATTAGTTACCTCATTTCCTGCTGACTTCGCTGTTATTTAATCCCCCTGCTTCACTCTTGCTCTGATCCTCTCAGCTGCATTTCTGCCCTACTGCTGCATATTTTATGGTGTATCTTTTTTTTTTTGAATAATCCTGTCCTCGAGTGTCCCCTTCTCAATACCTCACAGAGCTCTCATCCTCCCAGCCCCTGGTTTTCCTCTCCACCCTGCTGTTCCCTGTTTTGCTCCATACATTCATAAATGATCTAGGACCTCTTTGTGCAGGCCATCTTCCAGGCCATCTTTTGGACCTTTCTAGATTAGCGGACACGGTCTCAGCAGAGCTAGTTATGATGCCAGGACAAGCCATCCACACCTCACAAACTGCTCATTTTGCTCATCCAGGAATAGCAGGAGCTGTTTTATTACAAGGAGCTGTCACAGGATTCTTCTTTCTCACATGAGTGATGTGTCCCCTGTAAAACTCAATGTGCAGGCGCAGGTGGTGCTCTGACAGCAGATCTCAGAGGCAATCAGCTGCAATAGCTGCAGCCTTGGATGCTTGACCACTCCTAAAACATGTCAGTGAGCTGCTTCTTTTTCACCCAGAGCTCTCTGCAGGGAGTCTGGTTATGGTATCCCCCTCCCCCTGCTCTGTCACTGTACTGTTATACATCAATAGCAAAACCAGAAAATCATGGTACACCTGATTAGCTTATCAGGTGGACCTACCTCATACCAGTTGTTAATGTGTCCAAGTTTTCCTTCCTACTTCTTACAAATACATACTTCTGGGTCTTAAAAAAATATAATGCTTTCCTTTGCAGAAGACCACTGATCCATACCATGCCTGGTCTGATCCACTTACACTTAAATTCTGCTGACGTTAAGACACAGGGCCAACACTGCTGAGGGATTTAGATGAAAATCCAATCTGGCTCGGCCAGAACTGCTGCTCAGCTCTGCCATCTCCTACTTCTGCAAGAACACATGCAGCAAGAAACCAACAACCTGTGAGCCCTTCCCCAATGAGCCCAATGTACCCATCACAACACACCATCCCCGTCCTTTTCATGACAGGTAGCCAGTGCCACTATTTGTCCAAAAAGTGTGAAAGACCTATGAGAGGCCTATTACCTCCAGGTCTTTTCTACCTACTGACCAAGCTGGGGAATAGTCTGTGGCTGAGCGCGCTCCCCTGCTCCTGCCCAGCAGTCTGCTGAGGCCATGGGGCCAACACACATGCTCGGTGTCCCTGTGTCCCTGAGTGTGTGCTGGGACTGTCCCTCACAAGGGTGGAGACAGGCTCACAGCACTCAGCTCACTGCCGTTTCCCCACCTTGGGATGTGGGGGACACTCGGAAGACTACAACTGCTCTTTTGTAATTAACAACACATTGACTTGCTCTTTTCCTATTCTTTTACACACAATGGCCACAGAATTGGTTCATAGCCTCGAAAGTTATGTTAGATGTTATGACTTGGCTATCATGTTACTTCTGCTATTACTTCTGATCCTTCTATCACTTTCTGGTGAAACAGGCAAAACTACCCCTCAGTTACTGCTGCAGCAGAGATCTATCCCTTGCCAATAATGTGGTTAGTACTTTCGTGCTTAGTTATAGAGGAATTTAAACATTATGAAAAAAAGATTATTATAAGTACTCAGACAGGGAAAACAAGAATGTTTAGCATATCTGCTACCCCAGAAACAACAGCAACACGTATATTGAAAATATAGTCAGGATACAGGCAAAATCTCAAGTGAACACTGTTTCCAGCTTTAAGATTTTGATGCTTCTAATTTTTAGATACCTTTCTGTTTGTTTTGGGGCAATCAGGAGGGGGGTTTGTACCCATTTAAAAACTCTTTGAAAAGCAAGGATACGGGCCTAGAAATTCTTAGAAAGAACTCAGCTGTGCCATGTAGAAAGGAACATCTTTGATGTATTCAAGGAAGTGCTTCTGCTAAGCTGGCATTTTACAGTTTGTTTCTGTCCAAGCTGAACTGCTCACACTGATTCATTAGCAAAGGAAACGTTTGCTCTTTGCCAGATCACACTTGCCTATGCCAGGGTAGTTCAGGCAGGCACCACCAGTTCCTGTACATGGTGTGTGCACAACCTCTTCAACATGGTCACGTATTAAAGCCAGTGGCAAAGAAATACTGGGAATAGGTTTGCCTTTAAAATTATGACTTGAATGTGTGTAAACATTTGCTAGAGTTGTACCAAATTCAAAGGATTTTCAGCAACAAAAACTGCAGTTTGCATGTGGCCAGTAGGTTGAGGGAGGTTCTGCTCTACTCTGCCCTAGTGAGGCCCCATCTGGAGTACTGTGTCCAGTTCTGGGTTCCTCAGTTCAAGAAAGATGAGGAGCTACTGGAGAGAGTCTAGCAGAGGGCTACGAGGATGATGAGGGGACTGGAGCATCTCTCCTATGAGGAAAGGCTGAGGGAGCTGGACTTGTTCAGTCTGAAGAAGAGAAGGCTGAGAGGGCGACAGAGCACTGGAACAGTTGCCCAGGGAGGTTGTGGAGTCTCCTTCTCTGGAGATATTCAAAACCCTCCTGGATGTGGTCCTGTGCAGCCTGCTCTAGGTGACCCTGCTTCGGCAGGGGGGTTGGACTAGATGACCCACAGAGGTCCCTTCCAACCCCTACCATTCTGTGATGATTCT
>Ga0065711_1001580_pt1 | contig 41968 bp, 28 predicted proteins | sample Hoacrofraction12_FD_59098 | JGI IMG/M metagenome (GOLD analysis project Ga0065711, IMG submission 59098) | Hoatzin crop microbial communities from Cojedes, Venezuela - Epithelial fraction 12 v2 (version 2) | ecosystem: Host-associated > Birds > Digestive system > Esophagus > Crop | place...
TCTTCCTCATGTTCAGATGGAACTTCCTGTGCCTCAGTTTGTGCCCGTTGCCCCTTGTCCTGTCACTGGGCACCACTGAAAAGAGTCTGGCCCCATCCTCCTGACACCCACCCTTGAGATATTTATAAGCATTTATTAGGTCCCCTCGCAGCCTTCAGGCTAAACAAGCCCAGCTCCCTCAGCCTTTCCTCTTAGGAGAGATGCTCCAGTCCCCTCCTCATCCTCGTAGCCCTCCGCTGGACTCTCCCCAGTAGCTCCTCATCTTTCTTCAAGTGGGGAGCCCAGAACTGGACAGACTACTCCAGATGGGGCCTCACCAGGGCAGAGTAGATGAATTGAAAGACCCTGAAGATTGATGTTTCAAGGACATGAATCGATGTGGTGATGTATCCACTATGGTGAGAAGTGGTATAATAAATGACAGACACATAACATTATGTGAGTAAGAAAAGTAGAAATGCAGCGTTAAGAAATAATGGAGCTGATAGAAAGTGAGATGCGTACCCAATCCTGGGAACACTGTTTTCAGGTTTGTTCTGCAGACTTTGGTCATTGCACTGGTCCAGAGGATGGACTCTGGGACAGTGAAGAGCAGCGAGACGAGGGGTCACTTGATAAGCTGGCTAGATACAAAAGGGAGCTCAGTTTAGATGTCAGGTCAAAATGCCCAGGACAAAGACAAATACCAGCAGTGTTTGTATAATCTACACACACTGGGGTTCTGATTTTTTTAAAATGTAAATTTATAAAGGAGAATCACCTTTAAGTACTAACGGACAGACAGAGATACCACAAGTAACATTCGCATTTAAACCTTAGCCTCCATGCAAGTACACTTAAAGGTGAGAGGAAGAGCTGTTTTTTCAGACCCACATGTGCCACTTTAAGGTGCTTTTTTGAACCTCAGGTCCCTGGATTTGTAGTGCCTCTTGGAATTTGAAAACCACTGGATTTCACCACTCTAGATAAGCTCACTGGTAAATGAGGATGTTGGTGTGTTCCTGCAAGCTGTGGCTTGACAAACATGGTCCCTTAATCTGCTCCAAGAAAATAAGGTAGGCTTAGACAAAGCAGGAGCAGTTCCCCAGTCCCCTCTTTTCCATCGCAGCACCAGTGCATGGGTCAGTGCAAAGGGAAGGCCTCTCATCAGCAGTATTGGCTTTCTCCTGCCTTCCGCTGGTCATAAAAGCGAGGCACTAGAGATGCTGTGCAACAAGGAAGGGATCTAGCTGCTACCAGAAACCCCCAAACTGTCTCATCAGGGAAGTTTCAGAACCATGGTGGACAGTATGAGTTTTCTGGCATCATCTGAATCAGCTGTTCATGGAATACCTACGCTTTGGGAAACTCAGACCTTGATAGTTTTTGATTTCTAAGGTCACAGTAACTAATGAAACCCAGAGAGATGTGGTGAGGTTGGTCATGCAGCAATCAACTACGCAGCAGATGAGTAAGGGGTGCGACCTGGAAAAGGGACCATGCAACGCATCGCCTGGCGTCTCTCTTGCATGGCTGCTGCGAGGCACGTGCTGAGATCTTGCTGAGGAAGGGCATAAACAGACAACTGACACTTGTGTAGACAAATCTTTATGGGATTTCATACCCCACCTAATGCTGACTGATGTTAAAGGGACTTAACAGGTAGGAAAAGCTGCTAGCAAATTGTTCTACTTAGCTCAGATAAATGGTGCTGAGTATCTGGCATGTGCAATGAAGACGAGTATATGCTCATCATGTTGGGATCTCTTAAATTATTGAGGGCTATTCATTCGGCTACCTAAAATTCTTGAAAACAATATCTGATCGCCCGTTGTACTGTTTCCCTGAGATGATTTGCAATATTGTTTATCGTACGCACAGTGGCATCTTACAATTGATTAAAATGGTAACTTCCAACTTAATCTTCCCATGGGAAGAAAGTATTTTAGATATCACTTTTCCTGCACTTCTTCAATATCAGGCTTCTCTTCGTCACAATACTATTTTTAATTAGATCTGCCAACACTTTGTTATGAATTCTGATGTAAAACAGGCTGGTAATGCCCAGGCACAATATCTACTTTTAAAAAAACACACGCATTTTATCCTGACAGCCGGTTAACATCTAAAACATATACCTCCCAACATTTACATATGTCCTTAGCTTTTGGAATGTCTTCATCGAGTTGATGCGCCAGAGGCCTGACACGAGTTGTTAGAGGATGCCATCTCCGTTCCGGGGAGCAGAGCGTGGGTTGGTTTGTAGCATGGAGGGTCTGGCCCTTGGTTGGGGCTGGAAGGTGGCTGCAAGGAGAGGATGGAGACCCACCTGCCCTCCTTCATCCCCACCAGTTCACAGGGACCCACCAAAGCCAGGCTCGGAGCCGAGCGATAATTGTACAGTTTTGCTTTATAACCTATTGTAGAAAAAAAGAAGTGGTTTCTTTTCAACGCCGTCTTGTCAAAATGCCAGAGGCCGCTTGTTTTTGACATTTTCAGCTACTGTTAAATAATAGTCTTGCTTCTGTCACAGCTAATGTTGACTTGAAGGCAGTTGTGCATTTCTCAACTCAAATGCTAAGCAGACAGACTTGGGTCTTGACAAATATTTTCTGGGCTTGCCCAAGGCAAGTAAAAATGAGCTTCTAGTTAATCGTTTGTTTTAAAATTCAAATTGGTGAAATAGGCAATTAAAAAAAAGACAATTTTCATCAAAATTTGCAAATTAAATGTCTCTTTGCAGTCAGAGCGGGTTCAAGAAACTGCGGTAGATAATTGCTATTTGAAATCAGTGAAGTATCCAGCATTTTAGGGCCGTGAGGATTGTGGCTGTTCTGCCTTAGTAAACCTTGATTGATTTGGTAAATAAGCATTTCAACTTCTCTCTTTAAAATAAATAAGCAATTTTATTGCTTTATTGCTTACCCCTGTATGGGAGGTAAACAAGCTCTCGAGCAGTAACCCCGTAATATCATGAGCCCAGGTGCCATCTGTCACCGAGAATTTTGTCTCTTTATGCACAGTAGCTTCCTATGGCATTAGGTCCATCGTAGGTTAATTGATTAGCAGAGATCCTCCTTTCAGTTGTTGCTGCTTTTCTTCGCTAAAGGACCATATCTCTCATCTCCATTTCCTTTTCTCTCTCCCATATTAGCATACTAATCACACGAACTCCCACTGCTAAAAAACTCTGATCCATTTTATACTGGGGGAGGGGAGGAGGCATAAACTGGCATTTCCTGGGAGATTTACAGATGCTGTTTTATGACGGTTAGAAGGCAGGAAGAGAAAAGAAGAGGTGGCAGAGGTGAATAATGCCCTGTGCTGGCTCTAGTATGCCAGTGAAAGCTGAGACTGTAGCCGCATAAATATTAAACACATTTGAGAAACACTATTAAAATAAATATCAAAGACAAAGTTGCTCACACATCTGTTTCTCCTCAGATTTTGCCACAGCGCTTGGCATTTGTTTTCTCTCCAGCTGTTAACACCTGTCTTTCTGTCAGTGGTAATAATGCAATTTTAGGGGGGCCACGGAGCTGACAGTAACATGAAAGAACTCTCTATTTTTGATGTAAGAAGCTCCTTTTTCAAAACTAAAAAGGGCTCTGTGAACAAAGACATATCCTTGTGCTAATCCTTCGGAGCAGTATATGGGGTTTTTGTTGTTGTTTTAGGGTGGATTTTTTTGTCGAACTGCAGAGAGTTGGGCTTGTATTGCACAGCTGAACTCGAACTAGATGAGACATCCTACCGTGGGCAGCTACTGCTTGCCTTTGTAGTTCTCATTTTATTGCTGACACATATTCAGAAGGTTGCGTGTGCGTGGTACTCCTCTCTCCATGTGATGCTTGTTATCTAACCTCATCAAAAGTGTATGCTGTGCATTGATTGCTACCAGAGGACACACATCCAGCTGTGATGTCTTCTTTACTTGCCTCTTAAATGAGCACAATATTCACAGGGCTGCGTGAAGAAAGTGTTTTATGCCTTTGCTGTAGCCATCTCAATAGAAGGATGATAGGAAGTGCTCAGCTATCTTGACATTGAAGATGATGGGACAGATCTTCAACTAATGTAAACTGGGAACGTCCATTTACTGTGACTGTTTACCTAATGCAGACGAAAAAGCTATTTATTCCTTTTGGCCTACAGAAATGCATCCTGAGACTTCAAGCAAAACATTGATGAACCACACCAGAAACATTTCAGATAAGGAAGAAATAATGATGTTAAAGTGTGCGTTAGCAGCAAATTAGCACTCTTCACCCAGTACGAGCTTAGTTTTCTGGCCAGGGTACTGTAAATTTAGTCTCAAGGCTGCTGAGCCCATGTATAATCCACCATGCCTTCTTCTGCTGCGAGGTAGTTCATGGGTGAAGAAGCTCCCACCCACTGTGGGAACGTGTGTTTCCATTCATAATCACTGCCTGTGAGTCCCAAGGGGAAAAATGTGGGTGAACTTTGCAGGTCTTCAGAAGAGGTGGTCTTTGATGCCTGGGTGAAGCTGACCTGGTGCTCAGACAAGATTTGTCAAGAAATTACTGGATGTGACTGGTGTGGCAAATAGATGTCCCTTTCACCCCAGCCTTATCTCCAGGTTTATTTCATCTTCGAGTGATAAGTACAGTTTTGTCAGCTATTTCAAACCTACAGTCTTCTTCTGAAGGTCCTACATAATGATTTGTGGCCACTTTATTCTTTCATTAATGGATGAAATAGATTGATTTCCAAAAACATTAACTCACATTAAAATTTGCAACTGGGGGACCAAAACTAACATTACGATAAATAGCCCTGAAATTCAGAAACTATCGTCTTTGTCATCAGTAGGAGGGTATGGAAGCAGGAATCACACCATGGCCAGCCTGGTCCCACCGGCCACTGCTCACAGACCTCATGGACATCACCCAAACAACCTGCGAGGGAGATGCAGGCTCCCCCAGGAGGGCAGCAGCATCCCTGGGAATGGTCCTGGTCCGTGAGCAGTTAACACAGAGCGGTTGCAGCGTTAGCGCCTGCCCTTGGCACAGCGGCTTCGCTTCCCCACTGCGATTCCTTGTGCAATGCCTGTTTATTCAGGCTTCACGCCGGGATGAAGCTTGTGACCCATTGTGCAGGACCTGGCGTGAGGGGAGGGATTTCCCGAAGCGCTCGGTGCTGGCTGCGCTCTTCTGCCGTTAAAGCAGTGGGGGGGTCAGGGGGGCTCATTGTTTCCAACGGGAGAGGGTTTAGGCCAAGACTGAATGCTTCAAAAAAATCCCGCCCCAAAAATCTGCAGTAATAGAAAACTGAACCCAACTGTAACTCTGAGAAAGGGAGATGATGTTATTGCCTGAGACACCCCCTCGCTCTTTCTGTTTGCCAGAGGGGCAGCACGTGCTTCAGGGAAACCTTTTTACGTGTTTAGTTCATGCTGGAACATTTTCCACTGCCCGGGGGAAAATCCAGAGGTGCCAAAATCCACTGTCACCCCCGAGTCAGCTCTCCCATGTTTTATGTGCTGTTAGTGCTGATGGGTATCCACACCATATTAGAGCTCCTGGTAACTCTCAGAAACTCGAATATTGTGCAAATTACAGCCAGGATGTTCAGGGAGCAGAATGTCCCTCTCTTAGCAGATGGCTGCAGCCCACGAAGTCCTATAATCACAACATAAAATATTACTACTTTTTGCATGCTGTGTTTGGGAAAACATGCCAAACTGTAGTTTGGTTTCGTAGGATCAGAAAAGTTTCTTCAGTAGGAAATAATTTGTTTGGAAGGTTTGGCTTTGGTATTCTTCTATTTTTTTTCTTTCCTTTTTTTTTTTTTTTTATTATTACCAAATAGATCTGTCTTCAATCTCCAAGTACAAGAGCTCTCCGAATACAGTACTGTCACAGATGTAGCCTGGAAAAGAGCATACTTCTCTACAGCAGTGCCTGAGAATTTTAAAAGTCTTATGAACCTATTTGGGCTGCCTGATGCGGCATTGCTTTAGAGGCCTTTGCCCTGGGAAAGTCGTGGGGTTTGGCTACTACCAGGACAGGAGCTGCTGAGAAGACAGTTGGCCTGATGTGACTTTAGCTGAGCATTGTTCTACCGCCTCTGAGCGATGTGCCCAGATGATAAATGATGCTGTACACGGAGTGTGCAGAAAAGAGCATCCTTCCTCCTGTAGACAAATTGCTTTCTGGTTTTTGCAGGCTGCGTGGTTGTGATTTTTCCCCCCGATGTAATCTGTATTGGGTGTGACGTTACATAATAAGCGATTAAAGACCATTGATGACTAAGAAGGTAAGCGATCAAATGTTTTACCTGAAACACATGTACACATCATTTATCTCACTTTTCTCACAGAAGAAATTAAACTGGTTTCCTTAGCTGTAAGTTCAAGGCACATGAAATCCTGGATTTGATTAAGTGTTGATTCTTCTGCCTCGCGTTCTCCAGGAGATGTTATTCCAATATCAGAACAACAGAGATGAGACTGGCCCTTTGAATGGCTCTCAACAAGTCCCAGTCTGTACGGATTCTCTTGCAGAGCAGAGAAATCAAATCAGGTGGGTTATTCTAGAGACTGTAATGTCATGGCAAGGAATTTCTCATACTTGATAGAGACGCTTACTCGCCAAAAGATTCTCCTGTCCTAGAAGTGAATGAGAAAAATCCTGTTTTATAACGTGGCAGCACCTATCATTTTTATCCAAATCACAGCTCTGTTACGCTTCTATTCTTGTGAACATGTAAGTCCCAAACAGTCCTCTGATGTAACTGATAAGCCATAGCAACTGGATGAAACGAGAAAAACATCAGGAGAGATGTGTTGGATGAGAGAAAACAAAACCTTTATTATAAAAATATTTTTTAGTATAAGCTGGCTGCACAATTCACATCTGTCCCTGGGCAGGGATAAGAATACTTCAGTCCAACCCCTGTTCTCTGCCCTCTTCTGGTACTACTCAACTGTTCCTCAGGTTGCTTGGGAAGGTGCAAATCTGCATAAAATCAACTTATTTCATCATCAACACCTCCATCTGAAGAGTTTCTTCTTGATGGGACATTCCCAAGGTTGGCCAGATACCCTGAGGTTACCTCCTCTCCCTACTTCACCAAAGTCTCCGTAAATTTGGTCTCAAATCCAGCAATTTTCTAAAATGATGACTGAGCACACTGCCATCCCAGCTCCTCCACAGTCCCAGGTTGTGCAGTAGCTTCTTCACACAGATTTGGCCCTCTGCTCTGACCCCACCTGGAGTCCTGTGTCCAGCTCTGGACCCTCAGCCCAGGAAAGACATGGACATGGTGGAGTGGGGCCAGAGGAAGCCACAAAAATGATCAGGGAAATGGAGCAACTATGCTGTGAGGAAAGGCTTTGGGGCTGTTCAGCCTGGAGAAGAGAAGGCTTTGGGGAGACCTTATTGCAGCCTTCCAGTACCTGAAGGGGCCTATAGGAAAGATGGAGGGGGACTTTTTACAAGGGCATGTTGCAATAGGATAAGGGGTAATGGCTTTAAACTGAAAGAGGGGAGGTTTAGATTAGACATAAGGAAGAAATTCTTCACTCTGAGGGTGGCGAGGCCCTGGCACAGGTTGCCCAGAGAAGCTGTGGATGCCCCCTCCCTGGAAACATTCAAGGCCAGGTTGGAAGAGGTTCTGAGCAACCTGGTCTGGTGGAAGATGTCCCTGCTCATGGCAGAGGAGTTGGAACTGAATGATCTGTAAAGTCCCTTCCAACCCAAAACGTTCTATGATGCTATGATTTAGGAGAAACATGTGCCAAGCAGCAAAGCATTTAAAAGGAGCTTTCACATCTGATGTTGTTCAGTATTTTTATGTGCAGTGAATTATAAGTTTCCAGCCAAATTCACAGCATTCAGTTTGCTCATCACAAAAGCCACCAGCACAGCTGGCAACTGTCACCCTGCCTCGTACGATGGGGAGGGCTGTAAATAACCCCACAGCCAAATTTTGGATGAACAGTGTGTGCATAAGGCTCTGCAATTCAACTGCAAAACATCGCTCTGCAAGGGAGAGAGCTCAATGTGGAAGACAAACATGACACGACAACGTCTTTGCAGTAACAAATGTATTAGAAATGGAGCCAGGCCACAGACACTGAATAGCAATTGAAAAATTTCCAAAATTTGGGGATATTTCTATTAGTTTGAGCTTTCAAAACTTTCTGAAACTTCAATGCCCAAATATTTTTTGATTTCTCCAACACATGTTAGAGGAGGGTGAGCGACGAACATTTTTTCCAGGCTTTGCAACACGTCCCCTCACAAAACCATCCTATGCCTTTTCCTTTCACAACGCTGATGTTGGATCTTGGCATGCCTGCGGTGTTGGGTGAGAGGACAGCCCGCTGGCTACAGAAGTGCTCAGCCACCATGTTTTCGCTCCACTAAAATTTCTTTCCGCTCGGGCTGAAATATGAAGTGTTAAAAACTGCCGCTTCCCTCCTCCCAGCTGCGTTCCTGAGGGAGATTTTGGAAGGCGGCCAAAGCCAATTGAAAGCAAAAATCCCGTGGCAGAGCGGCACAGCGGGAACAGGCTGTGCTGGGAATGCCTGGGGCTGCCGGGGCGAGGAGCAGCGGCACTGGTTCCTCTGCCCTCATCACCCGCTCCTACAGTTCAGGGTTTTTCTCTCTGTCACCCAGAGTCAAATCATGGGGTCAGAGATCTTGGCCTTTTGGGGAGAAGGAGTCAACGGCCTGTGGCCCAGCACTGGGGAATGGCGGGGCAGGGCAGAGAGAGGGAGCAGAGGGCAGGGCAAGTTTGTCCTCCCCACGTTGACCGCAGGCATCCGGAGAACAGAGCTACTCCCCCTCTGCGCAGCATCTCTTCCACTGGAAAACCTGACCGCTTGTGCAGTGGTAGCACACTCTGCTGCTTCAGGGCTGAAGTGCTCATGGAAGGAAGATGTGCTGTTGCTCTTATGCGTACCAAGAAACTGTGTTGGGGAAAAAATGAGCATAATTCAAAAAAAAAAAAAAGCTTATAAGAAGACCAGGAAGTAACAAGTAATAGCAGGGGAAGACTGAAATGCATGGGCTTGGTTGTTCAGAGACAAAGGTACACACAAAAATACACTTCAGTGATTACATCTCTGAAGAGCTTGGACTGTGTGCTAAACAAAAGCCAGAAAAGGTCGCAGAGCCGTTCCTGGGAAAGGTGTTGGTCAAACAAGCATCCTTATGCGACGGTGGCAGAGACTGCAGGGTGTCAGGGTCAGAGTCAGCTGAACCCAGGGCATTCGGACAAGCGATGTCTGTCCCTCCTGCTGAGGATGCTGGTTGCAGTTTCTCATTCACTGTTTCGAGGGCCCATCAGTACCAAAGGTACTTCAGGACAGAGGCATGCCTGGGGCCCCTGCCCAGCTTCTGCTCTGGAAGGCTGTTGCAGAGCAGCCTCGTGCTGTATAAATAGTTCTCATTACCAGAGGAGAGCTTGGGCAAGTTTTAATCACTTTTAAGGGGATTCAGTTGCCGTAACACACGTGCCTCACGCTCCTCTGGACTCTCTCAGCTGCCAGCCCTGGCCTCTGCCACAGAAGGTGGGGTCTCATGTAGGTCATGTCTCCCACCTGCCACCCTCCCACCAATGTCTCAGGCCCCCCAGGGCATCCCACCTGGCACGAGAGACTTAGGTTTCAGCTGCTGAGCTTCGTCCTCTGGGCTTGAATTCCTCCACGTATGCATTGGCCAACTGTGCCTTGTTTGGAGAGCTTCTGGGAAGGGTAATTCAGTAACAGTGAGGAAAGGCTTTATGACCTTTGGTGCAAGTTACCACCCTTAGGAGAAGACAACACACGCAGATACTTGGGTAAGCGGCTGTCTTGCTAATCAGAAAATGACAGTATTGAGTCCGGATGTAATTATGTTCCTTTGGCTCTATCTGGAATAACACGTAATGTGACTACCTGGAAAGACATTGCTAGGGCTGTGCCAGAAAAAGGCTGAGCACAGATTTGGATGAAATTTAATTTAAACATTTTAGGCTGAAGAGTCATGTTGCTGTTTTCTCTCTCATCCATGTTTCAGTAGAGCCATTTCTACTCAGGACCTGACCATCGGTTCTGTCTCCTGAAGCCGCTCTGAGAGCCAGGCTCTGCTTGAGGCACATGCAAAATGCCATGAAAAACCTGGCTCCAGTCGCTGTGCTTTGTAACACAGAGGCACAACACTCCTTTCAGCAGCAGTGCCGAGGAAAACTTCTTAGAAAGGTTTCTCCTTTTTTCCACATGGGAGTGTTTTCACTGTACCATCTCCAAGAAAGCTCTGCTCTGGCTCCATTTAGCTCTGCCTTTCCTCAAATATGCGATACATCACCTGCTTCAGGGTGTCTCGATCACAAAACGGGAAGGTTGCTTTGTTTTTCCTGGCAGAAGTGGCTACCTGGATGTGATGAATAGGGACAAGGTCTTCAGAGCTGAGCACTTTAATGCTGCAGAACCAGTGCGTGTGCTCTTGGAGGCAGCAAGTCGTGAACCGTCCATGGGCCATTAGCTTTTTGAGGGAACGAAAGGATGTCTGGTTGGCACCCTCCAGTGGGGTCTCGGCATCGGGGTGGGATGTCCTGGGGTTCCTGCAATGGGCTGGGAGCAAATAAGGAATGTTTGAGGACTTTTAAACTTTTAGAAAAATGATGCAGGCAATGCATTGCATGGTTTTTCAGACTAGCGTCTACAGCCTGAGCCCTTTTCAGAAGTTCAAGCTGCAGCCTTAAAAAACAAAGATTATGACATTTAGACCATTTTTATCTCATTGATACAATGTGTTATTTTATGTATCTGAATTATTCCAAGATAACAATAAACCTAGGTTTTACTGTAGCTTGTCACAGTAACAAATGCACTTTTAAACAGGTTTATTTCTTTAAAAGCTGTATTTAATTTAAATTAAAATTATCTTTACAATTCAATTGGAACTACCCATTACTTTCCACCCTGATTTAGTCGGCTGTCAAGAGCTATGGAATCCAACTCATTTCTAAAGCGAGGAAGTCCTGGAGATTAGTTTCTTTCATCACTAATAAATTTCAGCTTATGTCTAGTCCAAACGTGTTTAGCTTCAACTTGCAGTTACCAGATACTTCTGAACCTCAGCCTGTTAGCTTAAAGGGCCCTCTACTGTCAGAAATTCCCTCCCCCTATATTGTGTGTAGACAATAACTAAACTATTGCTGTATTTGCATTTTACTAAAATACATGGAATGAATTTCAAGGTGTAAAACAGGTTTTTACAAACAGTGACTAATTTCCATGGCTCTTTTTTTGAATCAATTTGAGGCTGCCCATGTGTTTGGCTGGCAGGGAGCCCCAGCCCCTCTCTGGAAAGGCGCAGGAGGAGGAGGAGAGCGGTGGTGGGATGGCAGCTCCAGCAGCACTGGGCTTCACCACCTCTGTCACCCAGGGGTGTTTTGATGCTGTAGGCCCAGTGCTGAGCACCAGTTCGGGACAGGCAAGGGAAAACATCAACCATCTCAAACATCAAGCGGTCAAATCCCACCAATCTCAGCTCTGGGTTTGAGGTCAGCTTCAACAACACCTACCACTGTCTTCACCCCTGTTTTATGAAGCCTACATGCGATCACCCGTGTGTTGTGAGGCTGGAGCATCCCCGGACATTTGGCTGATTAAAGGAACCTTCTCTGGAAACACATTATTTCTGAGCAAAATGGGCTGATTCAGCACCATAATGTGCTGAATCCAGTGGGAATAAAGGAGGGTTTTCAGAGGGCTGGCACAGCTCAGCACAGCCCACGTTACTGCTGGTGGGGCGTCCACCAGCCCACCTGCCAATTGGGCTCTTTGTCTTCTGGGGAGATAAAAACCGAGAGCTTGATAATATCTGAGACATGCAATTTCTCCAAGTGTTATTAATTTTTATGTATTTACCATTCGTGCATTTTGCCTAAAGAAACGGTTGAAAAACAGCTGCAGCAATTTCCTTGCAGCCTAAAATTTCCACGTCTCTCCCTCTTTGTCTAACCACAGTTGCTAGATAGGCTGCCCAAAGCACTGTCCAGCAGGACGGCATTGCACGAAAGCTTCAGCTTGGAAGAGAGGGTAAAAGCCTTCTGAAGCATCAGACATTTTCTCGGATTAAAACCTCTGCTCTCCTTTTTAACAGAAGTATGGAAGTCGGTGGCACGTGAATTCATGGCATGTGTTTCCTAGCATGCCATCTCTGGGAGAAATATATGAGAAGTGAAGGGGAAGTCATTGATTGTGAGTCCTTAAAAACTAGTTTGCGGCTCTTTTCATACCCCCTTCAATAATTACACGCAAAAACATTATGCACATATTATATAATCTGTCACGCAGTCAGATGCTTAGCTTTAATCCCTGCCTGGCTTTGGGGGACTGCCAGCAGCCTGCAGGTTAACCGTGGGGGTTTGAGGTGTAACTCCACAGGAGTCTGAGGGACCTGTCTGGATCAAGAGGGGTCTCAACTTCAGTGGTCTGAAACCAGGTCTTGTGAGGATGGTAAAGGCAAATTCCCCAGCAAACTGCTCTATAAGCCGTACACACCATGTGGGCAGCGTGAGGTCTGCAGATTATTTAGAATGAACTTTAATAGAGTTGAGCATGGTTCCACCCTGTGTGTGACATCTGACAGTTCGGGTACCCTCTAGGCTTCTTCCAAAGCTGCAGTTCAGCCTCTGACACAGAGCCATGCATCACTACCAGCTGGTCTTCACCTCAACACAGGCACCTGAGCTGTTCGGGTAAAAGTTATAATTCATCTCGCTTGGGCAGCCCACACTTAAATTTGGCTGGAATGACACCAACAAAATCCAAAGGTTAGAAAATGTTGGAAGCGAGCTAAAAACTCAGTAACATTTAGAAAAGTTTCTTTCTGTAGGGTATTTTAAAAATCACAGAACTTTTGTGTTCATGTTTGGGTTAGTCTAGGCATATCTGAACTGTAAAACTTTAATATTTTCATGTCAGAAATGATTTTGCTAAAGCTAACTTTCCCCATACTTTGACTTATCAGTTTCAGTTGTGGTGGTGTGGATTTCAGTTGAAGTTTTATTACAATATGTTGGCAGCACATTATGTTTCTTACACATGGATTTGATTGAGAAATGAAACTGGAATAAGAATGAGGTAGCAGCAGCATCTGCTGGGAGATGCAGCGAGTGCTGGTGTCAATCAATCTGATTGATTAAATATGGTGGCACACATTTTATTAAAACAAAATGCTCTCCCTGAAGAAGAGTATTATGCCAATATAATACACAGCTTTCCTAAAGAACGTTACAAAAGAGGTGGTCTGTTTGTGAAATACAATGCTTGTAAATAACTGCAAAGAACTGTAGAGTTCAAATTACATTTGGCTGCTCATGGAAACAGCTATTTTATTCTGTTGGCATGCAGTAGCTGGTATTGTTATATTGGCAAGATCACCAGCACTGATGGAAGTTTAATTATTCTGCAGGACCACAAAAAGATTTGACACGCTCACAGACTTAATTGAAGAGGTCTGAGACCTGGAAGCACCCGGTGGCTCGTGAGCGGGGCGTATGACAGACCGACCTCAGACTTGAGACGGAGGCAGTGCCTGCCCACCCCACGCCTCGGCCGCGCCGGAATTCATTTCCAGGCAGGCTCCTGGCTCCCTCTTTGCAAGGATTGGTGTTCGTGGGGCCGGTCTGAGCTTGGGAAGGAAACTCCTCTGCGAACGGATGGTCATCAAGGGCGCAGTTGCCAGCCCTCCCAGGTAAAAGGCGCAGAAGCCTTTGACTTGCCTTCTCTCTCGCAGAAACAAATAGGACGTGCACGAACTCCACCTCGACATACAGCTGGTGGGAAAAGAAACCATTTCACGGCGCATTCTCCGCTCTCCCCGGGGGAGGGTTAAGAGAAACAATGGGCCATATTATCTGAGAAAAGCTGAGAAGCTATAGTAATGGAGAATTTAGGACACAATAAATCTTTGGAGTGTTTCCTATCCACCTAAAATTATGGCTTCTGCTGGCTATCTTAAGGAGTCAGTAGGAGTTTTGCACTGGCTTCAATAGGGCTGAGGTTTTACCCACTTCCATTTGTATTCTACACAATAAGCTGACTTGCAAAAATTCTTAACCAGTGTCAATATTTTACTCACTTTCCTCTGAATGTAGACATGCATAATTTAACACAGGTTTCTGCTGGCTTCCTTCACCCTCACTAAATGTATCCGGATAACATTTGCTTTAGTAAATAATAGAAATATAAACAAATGTCTGGACCACAGAAGAGTGCTGCGCCCTGCTCTGCATGAGTGTGATGACTGGGTGTCAACCAAGTGCATGCTCCCATCGGACATGGCACTGCCGGAACAGATGAAGAGGGTGTTCCTGCCGTCGGGGCTCCTGTCGCCTGCCGTCCTCCAGGCACACAAATCACAGTATTAAGATGCCCAGTGTGCAAACTGAGTAATACAGCGATAGCCTACAAGTGTTGCTAGCTGGTGCCATTCCTGTTCTCAAGAGGATGCTGCTTTTTATCCAGCTCTTTGGATTCTTCAGATCCTGCAAGGTGAGAAGCAGCGGGTCCAGGGGAGGAGAAGGGAGCAGCAGAGGCCTTTGGTGGGACAGGCAGTGAGAAAGGAAACTGGCAAGGAGAGAAAGATTAGATGGAGAGAGAATGAATTTGTACAAGGAACACCCAGTTTCCAGAGAGGAAAAAATGAACGGAAAAGTAGTACATGGCAGAAATTATTAGTTTCATTTCAGAAAAGGGCAAAATGTAACAGTGACCATCACACACCTATATAGCCACACACCTCTCATAGCATAGAGGAGAAAACGTTTGGTTTCAGTCCACTCCCTTTTCACTCCTGTTGCTGGGTTTTCTCGTGGCACCCCGTCTGCGTCACCTCTTCTACTGTCGGTGCCGTTCCTTGCGCTGTTTCCTTTAATTCGGTGGACACAGCCCGTTCGCTGCACCGCGATGTGGTACCGCCTGCGAACCCCCGGTGTGACTCCCCGAGCATCACGCTGCTCTTCGGCCACCTACATCAGGGAGGTTCTTTGGCGGGTGCTCAGAATTAAAAACAAGCTCATCAGAGGATCTCAGCATGTTTAAAGTGATGGCATCAAAACAACATGAGTACAGATGGCTTAGACAATATCTGTGTTGAATTTTTAATGGCAGATTTGGACCTATTTTTAAGACCTTACTGTTTTTTCTCCTGAGAGATCTTTTCTTAGCAATCTAAGTAGAAAATAATAATGAGGAAAAAAACCCTTGCTAGGCAACCTCTTCAGCATGCAGATGGTTTCTGCAGTGACACTTCTGCTGAGGCTAATCTTTCAGGATTGAGATATTTTAAGAAACATCCATTTGTGGTTTATTTTTTTCTTTACTCACAAAGACACAGCGTTGTATACAAATCTTTTCTCCCACCTCACCCGCTTATTTGGTGGTTGGAGACTGGCTGACAACTTTTTGCATGAACAAGCATATCTGCTGTGCTTTGCAGAGCTCAGAAGTGTAGCTAATGATGGTATTTGTACAGATGCGTACTTCATCTGCCTCCAGCCTCCACTCCTTCACAGGCCCCGTTGGCTTTCTCAGAGGTTTGCCACCACCTGCATTATCTTATCTTGCAAACTTTTCCCATTGCAGAATTGCTCTGAAGAGCCTCAGAGCTCCAATGTTGCTGTCTTACAGTGGGGGGTGGTTTATTTTCTCATATTCTCTCAAAAAGAATCACTGAGGTCATTTTGAGCACGTCAGTCTTTAGCAGGTGACTATCCCGTTTTTAATTCTAAGTTTTTCTCCTTTCATCCCCATTAATCTTGTGGACTTCTCACCTTCACAAGAACTTCTCCATTTAGTTTCCTTGCTGCTTGGATGCCCCCAGGCCTAGGAGACTTTCTATTTGTTGTGCTTATATTGTCACCCTTTGCTGATGGAGAAACCTGAAGGCAACATAATCTCTGGATTTATGGTTAATGTGCAAAGACAGAAAAGTGGTGTGGGCTTGGAAGAAAAGCCTCAGGTTTGTTATACAAGCAGGGTTAAAGGATAGTCACTTCAGATTTCGGTAGGCATCTGAACTAAAGCAAATACAGTGACACCACCCCTCTTGATGGTCCGTGACAGTGCAAAATCTCAGGCTCACATCAGAGATTGACTTTGTGCTAAAACGCTGAACTGCCCAGCAGTTCAGGAGTGCTGTGTATGCTCTGCAGGTCTACTCGCAGCAAGCCCCGGGAGCGGCCAGGGCAGGAGAAATCACTTCAGCTGTAGTAGTTTGTAATAGTTTAATAGCTGATAAACATACATCAATACTTAAGAAGCATAGACTGAAATATAACATCTCCTAAAACATTCTAGAACAAACTAAAATTTCCTGAAGAAGTGAAGATAACCTGACTGCAGGAGACATTTCCAAGCCTTTTCTTTAAATGTTCATGAATTAACCAGTTTTACTACCAGAGATTCATAGTTACGAATGTTAACTCAAAATTCTCGTTAATAACTGAAGTGCACAGTGGTTCTTTGATGCATATTTTGACACATCTGCAAATGCTAGTATGGCCAGGGCTTCAACTTGCTGCTAGCTACGATTAACCCTAAGAGAAATATTTTGTATAGTGTCTCCATGGAATTTTGAAATCTTGACAGCTAGTGAAGGTTAATTAGCATATATTAAAAAATAACTAAAATCTAGTGCTTATGTTTTTGCGCAGGACAAGGTGCAGACCTCTGTTTACTGAAGCAGGTAGATCTGCTCTGGGGATTGTGCCCGGAGACAGAGCATGAAACTGGGGCCTACCGACTTCTGCACGGTCAGGATTTTGCATATTACAGTCAGAATAAAACCCAGTGTTTTGTACAAACATTTATAAGACTATTAAGCTGTTGCATACTTGATCACCACCACATCAGAAGGGCTTTTGCTGGGCACAGTGGACGTCAATTTCTTTTTTTGCTTCTCAGGACTCAGAAGATGTTTTTTGATAAGGAAAATGCCCTTGAACAATGCACTAGGAGGGAAGACCAGCTGGAGTTCTGCTTTGTGGTTAGTTATATTTTGGAATCCAAAGTAGCTGCTTGCCTATGTCTAAATTCATTAGGCAGGGATTTAAAGTAAAAACTACACCATTCATTATTGTTACCGCAGCACAGGCCTCTACAGCTAGCCCTATCAAATAATGCAAACCAAGTGAACAAAAAACCCGACATAATTTACTCTCAGCTTCTGTAAAAACCTGGAAAAAAATCCCCGTAGTCCAAAATATTGTGGGCGGTTTTAACAATGTTGTCCACAGTGCATGAAATGCAATATTTTGGGGGTAGTAATTGCTGTTATTTAAACCTCAGAAAGCCACAGATTTATATTTGTTCGGTTTCCCTTTAAGCTGGATAATAAATCTGTACAGCATCTTCTGGGCTTTTTTTTGTGTCTTTTTTTTTGAAGAAGGACTTCTGAGAAGATAATATCTGCCTATACTGTTCTATTTTATGGCCTTTTAAAAATCACAGGAAATATTTTAGCTGCTGAGTTGCTCTGTATGGAGCAAATTGTGTCTTTAAATATGCTGTTCTGTAATTACAGAAGAGACCATCACAGATACATATACAGAAACCAGCAGTCAATTTTGACTCAGAAGATAATACACCGACTGCGTATTAAGTTTAATGTAGATTAATGTGAGTTGCTTTCCTTTGCATGTATGTACACAGGTACAAATAATTAAGATTAATTCCACTGGATATAATGGCCTTCACTGTGCACGGTGCCATAAAATTCTTCTTTAATAGCTGTTAATTGGGTGTATTTGCTTTGATGGTGAAGTCCTGATTAGTCTTGTTAGCCTACAACCCCTTCCCCCTCCCTTTGCTCACTTTTGTGCTTAGGAAAAGGTTTATAATAAGAGAATCACAGCTATGCAGTTTATTAGCAAAAAAATCAATACGTGAATCGGTTTATATGTATTAGAGGTTCACCTAAACAGGGTAATAATATTTGCATAATATGCATAATATTTGAAGAGTAGAGATGAGGCATGTTTTCATTTTTTCTTCTTTTCCCCATGCAATGTTTTTACAGGTAATAACTCAGATTTCTTGCTAGATTTTTTTTTTTTTTTTTTTTTTTAATCACTGTTTTATTTCTCTGGCTTCTGCATTGAACCTGCAGAGTTGCTCAGGGGTAGCAGGAGAACCACGGTACCTTCAGCACCCTCCAGCGCCAGGACATCAGGCATATGGCTGAGGTTAGGAATTGCTTTCAAACGATGATTCAATGTGTTTTTTATGGAAAATAGTCAGTAATTATTTTGCCATCTCTGTTCTCTGAAATACAGTAAGCCTAAACGTAAGGGACAGGGACTTCCACGTGTGCAAATCAGCACCTCTTCACTGAAATCTAGCCAGATACTTGATCTGTGCTGAAGTTCCGGCCCTATTTTTTTAAGTAGCTTGTTTTTAGCAATGATACTTTACATCTCCCAGGAACACAGCTCTTTTTGTGGAATTAATGAATATTGGATATATAAAGGAAGAAATTAAAGGTACGGCTACAGCCTGAGCCAACACCTCAGACACGGCTCCCCTGCTCTTGCCCGTGCACTGCCGAGTGTGGAACCGCAGACAGTTCTGCTGGGACATCAGCCCGGCGGCATGTGGAGCCGGGGCATTTTTTCCTGCTTGGAGCAGTTTTAAGTGCCTGAGCCCAGCCACCCAGGAGCTGTGACAAAGCCAGGCCTGACCCCAGGAACTCTTCACTGTGGATTTCCGCTCCAGCAACTCGACCTCACTAACACAAATCATCTGTACCATTTTATCATTAATAGACTGGCCCGGTGCCTTTGCTTGTGTGAGTATGAACTCATCAGCTTACTGCCTTTCCAGCTCCCAGTGATCTGCAGGGAGCCCAGCGCAGAGAACAGGGCGCTTCCCCTCTCATCCTGCCTCTTCCCATCTGCCTTGAGCTGCTGGACACTGCTAGGACTCAGCCACATACAGAGGGGTAACCGCAGTCTGAGGTGGTTTGCGCTCTAGCAAATAGGTCGTGACTCAAGGAATACTTGAATTAAATGTCTGGGGGGTCTGCTCTACTGCCAGGAAGGCTTTGGTGGGACCTCGTCCAGCTAAGGATGGGCTTCTGCCTTCCTCCGCTGCTGCCGCTGTGTTCAGTGAGTCCGTGCGCTCCAGCAGCCAAATAGGATCCTTAAAAATCTATGGGTTATAAACGATCAGCCTGATTAAAATTTACTGCATGAAGTGCTCCATGGAGGGCAGGCTAGCACTGCAAGTTGTGTGAATAACTGCTATTTATGTTCTTTAATTAGGAAAATTGCTGTACAATGCGTATTTAAGAAGGTATCTTCTGACAGACCTTCAGTGTTCCCTCTGACTTTATCTCTGCATCCCAGTCTGCTGCTTATATTATGTGGATCTCTTACTGCAGCCAGGGGAAGTCCAGGTGGGGCCAATTCCTAAAGTGTTTAAATCTGAGAAGCCCCATCAGACACCCAGTTACACCATCATCTGAGGATCTGATTGAATGGTTTGGGTACTGAAAGAATAGGTCTTTAACGAGGTTAATAATTTATGGAACATTAATATGCAATTCTCCCCCCCCCCCTCCAAAAAGGAAGAAGTCTGCATAACAAAGGCAATTATAAGAAAAGTTAAAAAAAGAAGGCCATTTCTTCATCATCATCTGGACATGCTTAGCAATTATACATTTATTGTCAGTATAAAATGAGCAATTCAGGAAAAGCTGGGTGAATATTAGCAGAAGCAAATAAGAGAGGTGTTTATTTTATGGAGCGCTCTCCCATTTTAATTTCAGAAGTAAAGCTCTATCACTGAGTTTGCAGTTGTTTTATTCATGGTTTTAATTGCAGCCGATTTCCAAACTTGACCAAATCTGCCCTAGGCAAGGCTCTATTTACATCTACTTCCACCTAAAGACGCCTCTAGCAAGGGGAGGGTTAAAACCAATATTTGTAGATAAAGAGGTAAACATATTTACATTCAGTTTTTCACACTTTATGCATATGTCATGCAGTGAATAGTTTTAGAGGTATGTTTGTACTATCTCTCCAGAATTTTTACAGTCTGCAGGACACAAAATCTCTATAAAGTGACTTATTGAAATAGAAGCAGATTGGTAAAACCGTTTCTCTCTTATGAACTGTGAAGAATGATCCTCTAAATGAAATCAGGAAGGAACTGGACAGAATCTTGTTTAATGGTGTGACAAAATGAATCACAACTATTCCAAGCATCCATCACTGCTAAAAGGGGACCACAAATGATCTGTGAACTACTATATATTGATTACTCATGTACTACAAGTGTCGGATTTAATGTTCACACACCATGGAAAGGCGGCAGGGACAGATGGTGCCTTAACTCTTCTTTGATAGATTTTAATGGTGAAATATTGATTTCTATCTGGCCAAGGCCTGTTGTTAGGGGCCAAAGTCATTTGTTGGGTATAGCTGGACACCCAGTCTGCTAGGGGTAATCAATCATTTTTGGCAAGGCAGGTGAAATTCTGAAGAGAAGCACCTTGGGTTCCCAAACTGTGTCGCGACGAGGCTGAGACCAACATTTGCGCATGCACGCCCCCCTCCTCCCCCCACGCACGCATACAAATAGACTCCATGAAATTGTGCTTGTAAAGAATTATTAATGATAAGACATGTTTACTGAGGAGAGTCACAGCGAATCACAGCTGACATGAAATAGTCTGGGAGCCTCGGAGAGAAAATGAGCTTCTCGCTAAAAGGGACTATATTTTATTTAAACATCCGTCTAGGGCTGAAAACTCAGGTAATCTGTTGTGTTACAAGCCACTGGCTGTTCTTGCCATCCAGAGAGATAACAGTGAGGAGCTAATAGGAACACATCAATCACAATCAGGCTGCAATTCCACCGGTGTCTTCTCTTCCCAGCTCCTTTTTAAGCTCCTTAATAACGATGATAACATAGTTCTGGGCTTGAGAGAGGGTTTCTTCCCTTGGAGGGTCATATTCATAAAGCGAATGGCTTGCAAAGTCAGCATCTCACTCCGACGGAAGGGAGGTGGGAAGGGTGAGCAGAGGGAAGGGGGTTTGCGGGCGGGAGGGGTGGGGGAGCAGGAGGGGGTGGATTTCCCCCGGCAATCAATCCGTGGACTCCCCTGTTTCCCCTGACACCCTTCCCAGGAGAGGATTCCTATTCGGAAGCAGGCGGGAAAGGGTAGCCTCTGCCCAGATGTGCCCCAGATGTGGGAAGCCAGTTGAGGCTGATTTTTCGTTTAGATTATCTTGCTTACCTAATGATTTTTGCTTCACTGCTCAGCTCGATTGTGTTCACTAGGACGGCAGGCTATTAAAATGTCAAGGCGCATTGAATTGTTGTTATCAAGGAAAGAGACCTTTCCAATCAACCCATGTTCCCTGGGTTGCAGAAAGGCGAAGAAGAGGCTGGAGGAGGAAGAAGACCTTCTTCATACCAGGGAGGGGCGAAGAGGCGCAACGGGGTGGGGGTTGTGTGCGTGCGTGTTTATGTGACTGTGTGTGCGTGCATGCAGGCATGTGCATGTCCTTGCTGTGGTGTGGTAATTAAAATGCCATCTTTTATAACAGGTATTAGACATTTCTCTCATTCGCATTTACGGGGGAGATGAAACTTCTCCCCTTGTTCTTCTGACTGCAGTCGTTGTAAAGAAAATACTGGGAGGAGGAAACTTGCATGGCTGAATCACTGGCCCCGCATACTAAGGAGCTGCTGGGCTGGGCTGAAGGAGAAAAACAAAGGCAAATGCCTTCCTCATGTCTGCACCTGCCTTAAGGCTTGATAAGAAAATAAGTTCACTGACCTACTGGGAAAAACACTGGAGATTGTCCGGTATCACAATATTGAACAACTGGTGACAGGATGATACAAACCCAGCACATTTGGAGACACAAAAATCCCCTAACTCTCGTCACCACCACCACCTTGTTCATATAATTGCAGAGCAGTTTATTACACAGAGGCACATCAGATATTGCCACGGATTGATTTTTTTTCTTTCTTCTCTCGTAAACTATACAGTACATCATATTGGTTGGGAAAAAAATATATTCTTTGGATTTACTTCTTGTTGTTTAAATCATTTCACAATATTTTGCTTTTCCCTCGTCATTTCTCTTTCATTTTCATTTAAAAAAGATGGCTTTGTTTTTGCCTGTATACGGTTTTGCAGAATAATGACATCTCTCCCGTCCCCCATGCATCAAGCATCATTGATTGGCCAGAACATCATTGTCACTACTGGGTGTTCATCTTCACACTTGCCGCTGGCAGGTCCCTCATCCCCTTTCTCTCTCTGTCTCACACATGCCCCTTTCCACAGCCGCACGCTCGCTCACAACGGGCATGCCCGCTTTCTCTCTGCGGCTGATACACGCTTCTCCTGGAGTGCTTTTACTCTGCGTCTCCCCCTCACACGCCCTCACTTTCTCTCCCTCCAGCCTTGTGCTGCCGTGCAAGTCCTCGGGCACGAACCGCAGCCAGCCGCTCAATTCTGCAGCAATCTTCAGCTTGGTCTGCGTTAAGAAGCCAGGAGGAAACAAATCCTGCCATCTTCTTCCATATTGTCTACACTGATTCATGAAAGTTTCTCTGGCAATATTTGTCTCCCCGACATACTCAGGCACCGGGAGGAGAGAGAGCGCTGAAGGGACTACAGGAGCCCTTGCTAGTCCTGCGCGTGGCAGTGGAGAAGGGGTCCACAGCCCTCCTTTCCCCCCACCTTGTTGCTCCAGCTGGCCTTAATTTTTACTCAGCCTTACATTTCCACTCTCACATCTGTCTTGGGGCTTGTCTCTGTGGAAAAATTATTGCGCACGGGGCTGGGATGTGAATTAATAGCACATCCCTGCAGGGAACATTGCAGGTACAGTGAGGACTTGTGAGCACAAGGACGCTGCTGTGGAGCCAGCCAAGGTGTAAATCTCCTGCAGCTCCCCCACGCATGCTGCCGGTGCATGTGGGGTCTGTGTGGCCCCCCTGGCCCCGGTCGGGCTCCCCACACCTTGTGCCCATATGCACTTCAGGCATGTGCGCTTCTCAACCAAAAAAAGCCCACATGTATTTGCTAATTTGCCTCATCCCATACCTGTGCTCCTGATACTCCTTGATATATTTATTCTTGCAAGTGGCTTGAGAGGTAAGAAAGTGGTATTAATCCCTGTTACAGAGGGGAGACTGAAGCGTGAAGGCTCATGAAATGCTTAAATTACTTCAGATGCTGGGTTCCAAAGTGACTTGCCCTAGGACTTAAGAAAGTGAGTGGCAGATAGTAGGAACTGACACCCAGTCCCTTAGTACTGTACTCTGGTTATTAGTGCTCTGGTTATTAGACCAGCTTTCATTTCTCCTATTAATGTTTTCTCTCATCTCCCCACTGCTCCTCTCAAGATCTAGCAGTTTCTATGTTTTTCTTGCAAACCGTATCTTCCTCAAGCAGTTGCTTTTGGCTCCATCAGCGATGGCTGTGAACCAGGCATCCAGCCCAGCGAAGCAAGCAGCAAGGCTCCTCCACTCTCTCAACAAATCGAACAGAGTGATCTTCATGGCTGCCCAGGTGTGGGACGTGCTCACGGTACCACCAGGGCCTTCAGCCTGACTCTGCTCCCAGCCATGGTGAGTCGCTGGTCGTAATGGGGAAAGAAACTATCACTTTCAAGGCCAAAGCAAGCATGCGGTGGAGGATGCCTGTGACCTTTTTGCACTGACATCCAACTTGCACACTGTGCTCCCTGCCTAGATCTGCATCTAAGACAAGGACCTGGACCGTTTCCAGGTTACTTGCTCTCAGTTGTGCTGCTCTCCTTACCATCCTTTGCCACTCTGGGTCCATAGGTGTCTTCTGAGTAGCATACTCCTGCCTGTGATAATTTCCTGAATAGGATGTTTGGACAGGTATTTTTTTCTCCAACAGGCTATGAGCTTCCTACCAGTGCTAGCACTTTTCTCCTGTAAATTAAGCATCAGCACATGTGTTTTGTTACCCAATAAACTTGACCAGCACCACTGCAGAGTCCAAGAAGCTATTGAATCTAATCCTCTCCTGCTTCCTCCACAAACTGTGGGAAAGAGCAACACCCTTTCTGAAATCAATGGATTCAGCCTCAGAAATCTTCCAAGTGAGTGTTTTTGGACTACCGCTGGCTGAGAAATGATGGGCAATTTTTGAGGAATCATTATCAGCATTACCATCATAATAGATTAATTGATTTTACAGTTGGTGAAGGACCATTAGACTACCTCCTTCCAAGTCCTGGCCAGCACTGGCCATCTGAACACCCTGATTTTCATCAGCCCAGGCAGACATAATTTCCCATTCCTGTTTTTGTCAAGGCTTCAAGCTTGAAGTCAATGGCAATCCTTCTGCTGAATTTGAAGGCTGGGAACAGTCCTGTAGTGGTCTGGAAGAAAAATAAGCAAAAATTCTTCACTGCATTCTTCTGTGCAGAGGTAACCAGAGTGACTTTCTGCAAGAGGAACCATTATAGCCTGCAAAGCACAGGACAGCCTTAAAGGCTGGGGCAGCACAGGAGGAGCTGGGAAGCTGCCCACTGGCCTGTGCCTTTGCCAAGACACTTTCTTGCTGTTTGCTATATTTCAGAAATGTTATGGAAACCTGAATTAATTTCCTCGATTCCTCAACACATCCTCAAGCAGATCTTGTCATTGACTTACTCTGTGGGGGCTTACTCTCCTGGGTTTGGGTGTATCAGCACTTCTGCTGAGAGGGACAGAAGACCATAGGTATTCCAAGCAGAGGAGATTATGTAAGCTACTTATTCCTTATCAATCTAGGGGCTGGGGAAAAGGAAAACCTGCGGCGCTGTAATCCACAGGGTCCTGGACAGTTAACAGGATGATAAATTAACAGCAGAAAGCTAACCAAGCTATTTTTTCAAGGATGGCCAAAGTCAAAAGGCTCAACAGAGCTAAGGCTCAACAGAACTAAAACTCAACAAGCAGAATACTTCGCAAGAGAGAGATCACCAGCTGAAGAAGTGGCAGATCAACACAGCACGAGATAAAGCTGTGCTGCTTCGTGCCAGCGGGGCCGATGCTCATGCTGCCGGCCGGTCGAAGCGCATGCACAGCGTGCCTGGTTTGTGAATACTCATGCCCTTGTACCTGTGGTCAGGCAAAGGGTTGATTTTTTTTGCTCAGCGCAGTGGGGTGTTGACTTACAGCTGTGATGTCTAGATAAGAACATCTAGGAAAAGAGCTACATAAAGGGGTGCAAGAAATGTCCTTTCCAGGAAAAGTGCAACCCATGTCCCTCCATACCTTGTTTTTAGCAACTTCTCTCTCCGAGTTCTCCACATGTGGAGCCTGTGTTAGTCAATAGTCTCAGTACTGTGCCTCAACTGAACTCGCATCCAGTACGAAACTCCTTACACTTCAGCAGCATCTCAGAACATGAATAGTTGTGCCGGTTTTTTTGTGGTTCAGTCTATACCCTGATCCGAATGCCGCTGTGTGCCCTCCCAGGACTGGCTGCGGTAAAAGGCTTGTTTTCCTTTCAGAGACACAAAGCCTTCTCTGTATATGGCAGGATGAAACGGGTGGTAACAGAGATGGGAAGAATTCACAGTATCTTTTGGAAGAAGTGCCGTTGCTGGACTTACCTGCTACCTGAGCCCCGCAGTCTGTCTGATGCAGCAGCCATTTTCTGCTTCTGCTGCTCCCCCATCTCTCACCCCATGAACTTCAGAGGCTTTGCAAAATGATCAAGAGGATCTAAGTTTCAGTGCCAAAATCTAATTTCAGACATCTAAGACCTGCTTCTGCATCTGGCCCGTTGTGCAAAAAAAAAAACTTTAGTACTGGCTATTACATTGAAATGTAAATTGACTGGGATCAGGAGAATTGGTTTCTAAACTGCGCCAAAACCCCTGCATTAAGAAGTTAAGACTGGTGTATATATATATCAATCATGCTAGCATAAAACACATCAAAGTGATGTAATTGTCCCCCAAGCAAGCCTTGTAATTCACAAAATACTCAGCTGAAGTTAGCTCGGTTAAAATAACTCTTAAGAGAAAGATGCTGGAAAGTTCATGATGATCTCTCGCCATGTCATGCAATAACCTTATAATTATGATTAAAGCTTTATTTTCTTTGGCTTCAGAACTTATGTTCTTCCCTGGCTGCATTTCTTACCTCCCCAGGCGACTTCCACGGGGCAGTGGAGCAGTCACTGATGCCTGGCTTTGGAGAGGGTCAGCCCTTTCCAGTGTGCTTGGCCATGGTTCACCCTCTTCACTTGAATTCAGCCCCTTTCTCTGGGGACTTCCAGAACCTTACAATGAATCCCTGGGCTGACACCACCAAAGATGTGAGGGAGAGGGCAGAAACATAGGAGATGCACTGAAATAGCCAGTTCAGCCAAACCAGAAGTGACCCAAAGCAAGTCCTGTTTTTGAGGGTAGGCAGCAGCTGCCGAAGCCTGTGGGCAGACTCATCCCTGCGGCAGCGATGGGCTGTGGCCATGTTCTTGTTTGGTGTTCCTGGCTCCTAGGCCTTCAGCACACAGAGGAAACCCAGTGCCAGCCAGGGCTGGCCAAGTACATGCTGGTTGAGGGTAAAGGTGAGAAATCACTCCTTGCAAACAGCTGGCTGCCAGCCCCCTGCTCCGGCCATCTCTGGCTCTAAGGTTTTTCAAGGCTAACATTCTCATTCCATACCCTCTGTCACCCTCAATGTGCAGAGGCAAAAATGCACTGGGCAGCTCCTCGGACAAAGTCCAAGCTGTTCTAGCTCTGGGATCCTCAAAACAAGCACTGGAAGCAAGGCCGAGCCACAACTAAGCCATGTCCATTTTTTGCATACCACAGACTTATTTGCTAGCAAAGTAGCTGTGCAGGGAACGAGAGCAGAGGGCATGGTTGTTGTTTGCAGTGGAGCACCTTGAGGAAGCTAAACTAGCACTCAGAGCAGAATAATTGGTGTAGCAGGAGGCTGTGCCCATGCTAATAGTTTTTACTGAGATGAAGCTTATTAACATGTGCACTGGTGCATCTGTATTGCCTCTGGGACTCAAACTCAGCACGGTTCTCTGCCACGCTGCATAGAGGTTTTACCTTCCTCTGACCTTGCTCAGGCTCCTTTGTCCTGCTCTTCTGTGCTCTGAGTTAACCTCTTGTCTGCTTAGGCTTATATCCTATATTTTAAATCCAGGCCAACTTTTTCAAGTTTCTCCTACACTAAAGATTTCTGTTGTGCTGCAAGTATTTCGTGTCTCGTTGTTATGATGCTTTTGGTTTGTGGAAAGTTTGTTGTGCAGTGCACACTTCAAATAATCAGCCCATCTCTAAGCTGAAATTTTAATCTGTTACAAGTGATCAGAAAACCTCACTCTGTGCTTGCCCTAGTGTATGTTGGGGTAAGAGGTGTGCATTTACACCACATGAGTGCACAGACTGAATCTCTGTTTCAGAGAGAAAATAAAATCTAAATCTTGCTTGTAGCATCCAGACTATGCCCTTACTTCATCTATTGATATAGAGGAATGGAAGTGTAACATTTGGGGACTAATATGAAATAGGTCAGCAGAGAATATGTGGTCTCTGCATCTGATCTCTGCTGTGAATTGCAAGGCAAACCAAACCTCTACCTTCTGATTTACTGTTGCCAGCACAGTGTAGGTGGAGGACATGTTTGCCAGGGTGTTAACTCTTATCATTGATTGTGGAGACCATAAGAAGGTCCAGGTAAGGTATGTGACAAGCATAACTTCTCGCATGCAGAGTTCAACTCTAAACTGTTAAATCCCCGAAAGGCATTGACCTTTTTAACACGTATTGCACTGAGAGTTTCCAGAGGGGAGGAAAAAAGGAAGTTGATATGCCAAGATGTGGGGCTAGCACCAGTCCTCCGGTGCCAGATGCAGACTGTAACCACACAGGCACTGATTGCATGCAAAACAGCACCCCACCTCGCTACACAAAACACTTCGCTTGCGTAGCGCGGGTTATAACCCATCCAGTGCTTCCTCCCCCTCCTTACAGACTCTTCAACCAGGGCAAGAACAAGCTCCAGCAAACATAAACAGTTAGGTTTTGGTAGTGTTTTGCTAACGGTGCCAACCATCCCAGTCTGCAAGTTTTGTCTCTGCTCATCTGTAGTTAGAGGTTGCCCAGCCCAAGGCCTCTTTTCACCAGTGTTCTGCACTAAAACTGAACTCCCGCTAATTAAATGGGTGTATTTTGGCCCCAGACAGCTTTAAGACATCACCTGCAGACTCGTAGTTTGCTAGTTTTCCACTCACCATTGCGCTGTTGAGAGCATGTCAGCATAGCCCTGTGAGCTTTCCACGGACCGAGTCGCTGCTCTGAAAATTAGCAGATTTTGCCAGTTCTTTTCTTTCGTGAAATCCACTGAATGCGGCACATCACCGGCATATGTGATTCAGGTCAGGCAATCTTCCTACACAGTGTAAATCAATGAGATGAAATGTAGCCATTGACAGCACTTACAATTTTGCCCATTACTATGAAATCCTCTTTCTTTAAACGGAAGGTGCTTTTATGAATCCATTGAAGCATAGCTGACAAAGCCTTCAATACTGACTAGTGCCTAAATACTGCAAAACATAACAGTTATAAAAGGTACATGTGGTGCATATTTATAAGGATTAGAATAAGCACTTTGTTAAATTGCTGCACCACATTTGTCCCTTTTCCAGGATATTTATAAACCTTGGATATTTTCTTCTTCCCATGAGTAAAATAAACACTTGTCTGCGGGCTTACCGAATCTCTCTGCTTTTCCATGTGCTAACAGTGCAAAACATGTACTTCTACAGCTGTGTTAAAAAAAAAAAATCCATGCAGTGTAATTATTCTTTATGCTAATGTAATAGACTAGTAAATGTTCCTACACTTCTTGTAGGACTAATTACATTTCAGTAATGTGAATGATCCCTGGAGCCGCTGCTGTTAAATATCTTTGGAGCAGTAGCGGGGGAGTTTGTTATTTGTACACACTAGAGAAGTGTGGATTTGCGAAACAGAATAGCATGGCTCTGAGGCAGTAACACTCCTTCTGACGTCAGCCTGCTAAGCCAGGGTAGATGTAACACGGGGAAGCCCTTAGCTGGGTTTGCTGCTTCCCATCGGATACGCCAAGCCCTCGCATTCAGAACCCACCTTCTGCAGTGGCTGAAAGAAGTTTCACTTCAGATATCCATTACAAGCCGTTCTTTAGGAGCTGCCAAATAAAATGTCAATTGTATAGATTGTGTACATCTGAAAAAAATGTAGGGAATTCCAACCTCACATCTTTTTTAAACTGGTTAAAATAAATGATTTATTATAATAAGCAGATAGCAAATAAAACCAAAAAAGAGTTAAAGCAAGCAGAGTAATTTCAGATAAAGCAGCAATTCCTTGTAAGTACCCTGTAACCACTGGAAAGGCAACCCTGCCTAGCTATTTTCATCTGAGAAAGACTTTGGTTTCGGACAAGGAGCTGGCATGGGGACGGTCTTGTCATCCGTTGATTGAAGCTGTCACTGAAGCTCAAGCCTTGCTGCTGCAGTGACCGGCTCAGTGTGTTAGTGGTTAGACGGGTCTCGTCTTCACCTTCTCTGCTCCGCGTGATAGCAATGCTTACAACACTCTACAACTCAAGCTGCTTCACAGCCTGCTATGTTTAATATTATGTAAGTGCTGCTCACTAAATATGTCAGTCAACCTTTCTACTCCAGGGCTGGTTTTGGAAGTTCTTGAACAAGTCTTGTGCCAGTCATAGCTTTAATTGTTGTAGACCACCTGGAGGAGGTGGGAAAGAAGGTCAACACTATCTACAAGCTTCATAGTGGCTCCGCGAAGCTGAATGAAGCTCAACAACTGAAGGCTACCTGCCAGGCCATGTCCTCTTTCTGCCCAGTGTTTTAGCTTGAACAGAGCTTGAGGCTCTTGCTGCTCTCCTGACCAGGCTGCTGGAAATCTTGGACAGACGGGTGATGAATGTGCAGCTACTCTGATGCATATGGGATACACAGCCCTGCTGCATGGGTGCTAAGCAGATGGTTTGCAGGAGCATGTTAAATCTGAGCATGCACAAATCAGCAAATATAGACTTTTCTGGATCCAAAGAAAAACCATCCAAAATTATCTGGGTTTTCTTGATTGTTCAAGTTGGATTTACAAAATCAGTCTGCATAGTTAAAAGATCACATGCCATACTGTTATGGTAGCATAACCACTGCACATGTGAAAGCCATAACCTGGTGAAAAACTGGCTGCTGTGTCACAACAAAATGATAAAACTGAAACCATGACCATCCCAGCAAAATTGCTTCATTATCCAGTTTCCTAAAAATTCTAGCTTTTCCTACAGAGGCACTTGTAATGGTTTACAGATTTGTTCTCTTACCCTATTACTGCCCCATCTTAAACATCACAAGAAATTTCTTGCAGCCCTGATCCAGGCAGAGCCATTCCCATTCTGCACTTGAGTAGATCAGTCTGGCGTCCTTAGCCACATCTGTGAGCGGCTACTGGAGTAGCCTGCCTGGGCTGTTTCTTCTGAGTTGGCCCTGGGCCAGAGCTGGGACGCTGCAAAACAGGTAGTTTGGGCTGGGGTTAGGAACAGCAGTGTAATAAAGCCTGGTGCTGCAGGGAGGTAACGAAGGGTTGGGGGTAGAGAGAGGTCTGTTAAGGAAGGGCCACTGGAGGAGCTGGGTGTGACAGAAAGAAGCTAAGGGAGCTGTGGAAAGGGAAATCCTTGGCAGGAAAAAAGAGACTGAAAAGAGAGAGAAAAGACTGAAAAAAGAGGAACAAAGGTGAAATTTGAAGACATAAAGTATAGGTGGAAAATTTTGAAGAACTTTTCCAGAAGGAAAGGAGCATTTGGGGACAAACTGAAAGAATTTGGAATACCTATCTTCCATCTATTCCTTTTCACCACTACAAGTTTCAGTTTTTATCTTTAATGTGGTCATGGAAGATGCTTGAGAGAAGGACAAAGCCCTATTTTAAGTAAGCCTGTGCTGCTCGTAGCATCTCATTGAAATCTCTCTGATCTGCCAGTAAACCACCTCTTTGGGTTTTGAGATTCCCAGTGCAGCACCAGATTCCCCCCAACAACCACAGCTGGTCAAACCTCACACCTGTTACAGACCCTTTGTCTTGCTGGTGGGAAAAGGACAAAAAGTCATATTCGGAAAGTGTTGCCTCCTTCCTGGAGACCTGGGATGCAATTACTCCGCTTGTAGTCAGCAAGCCCTTCCCCACAAGGGTTAATGTTTCTGATGTGAAAACAAGGAATAATGATAAGACAAAAATCTTCTCAATTAAATATTTACCTGTTTCCATAGAGATGGAGTGCAGGTCTCCAGAATATTTGTTAAATGACCACTCAACAGTCCACACCCAGGATATGCAGGGACAAGTGAAGTGGCGAAGAGAATCAGCAAGTGTCTCTGCAGTCTCTCCTGTGCAGATTCAGCCTGTACTGCTAAGAAATGAAATACAGACATTTGCTCAGGCTTTTTTTTTAGCCAAAGGATCTGTGAAATAGGTTTCTGAGCTGTGCTCAAGACCTCTCTTACAGCAGCTGCCAATGCACAGCTGAGATGGCGTATTTGTCCTGTCTCCACACCTCCTTTCTCCCTGTGTTCCTTCTCTCCTCTACATTCTTCTCCTGATAGAAAGGGATCAGAGCCAAAAGGTCGCTGATTCTGGAAACTCCTTGAGTCTGAGGTTTTGACTTAATTTATCTTTACCTGATGATGTGAGCGAACTACAACCCTGTTGACTTCTGCAGTGTTACCCAAGGCTAAATCAGGATATACTTGATCCACAAAGGAACCATTGTGCAGCATGCTGGCATTTGATCATGCTGGAGAATGAAAGCCATATTTGAGTGAGGCCTACAAGTGCCTCATTACTGCACTGTAAACAACTGGATATTACAGTAACGGACAAGGCTTTGAGTGCTACGAACGGCTTCGCATTCACTTTATTGATTTGCAATGTGCACAGTGATGGTCTGCTGTAATAAATACAAATGCCATAGTGTAGAAATGTCAGAACAACTTATTAAAAATGTGTCTCTTCCTTGCTCGTGCAGTATGGCGTGTACATCTGCACAGCTGCAGGATTGTGGTGAGGTGGGGATGAAGCCGTGGCTCAAAAATTCAGCGTTACAAGAATATAAATTCAGCATATAAACAGAACCTGTACTGGCCAGCCCTTTCCTTTTGCTTTGTGCTTCTGTATAACAGACAAGACTTCTCCTGTGCCTCAGAACATATTTCACATCACAGAAGAGAACATATTGTTTCCCACATCTCAGGAGGGTTAAGGTGGTACCAGGTCTCAGCCCACATACTACAGGCAGTCGTCTGCTCACCTTCCCCCACTTAGAGAAGCAGGAAGTGCTATTGGAGCCAATATTTCTCTTAACAGTACATTTTTTTAATCTAAGCATGGAAAACCTTCAGCCTTTACCAGGGTTATAGTACAAACAAGAGACTAGTGGCAGATCAGACATGTGCTTCTGCTGGGTGCACCGAAAGTATGTATGTGTATCATTGTATACATGTGTAGCTACCTCTCTCGGGATATACAAATATAGATTAATAGTCTTTGACCAAATCAACAGTTTGAATAACATCTGCTTGATCTCTTGGTCCACTGCAGATAATGGCTTGTGTCCATCTGCATGTCTGTTGAGGTCCGGTTTCCCAAGCCATTCCTCTCTGTGATAGCTCAGTTGGTCTGCATCTCCTGGCTGGACTCTTTCAGTTCTGGGTGAATTCATACACTGACTGGCAGTTTCTTCCTAGGGTTTCCCCACGTGTTGTCCTGACATCCCCTTTAACTCTTTATATAATAGGATACCACAGTGAAAAATCTGTCCTACCTATAGGTAGGTTTTACTGTCAGGAGCCTCTCAAGTCACTCCTGCCCCAAACTCTAACTAGTGGAAGAAAGTAGAGAATGAAACTGGGAAAATTGCTTCGCTATATGTGAGAAACAATAGACTATTCATTGCAACCAAAATAAATGTGAGTTTATGAAAGAGTGTGGAGTGTGATGAGGGCTATGGAAAGGCTGGGAGGAGAGGTGGATGGAAATTTCCTGCTGGAAACTCCAGTCTGTTTCCACAATCATGAATATAAATATTGCCTATACTCCAAGAGTATACACTTACACAAATATTCAGATAGATATTTCCATGATATTCATCAGCCTTAGGACTTTGCAGATGACAGCTGAATTAAACCCCATCATACCTTATTTAANGGAGAATTACTGTGCTCAGTATGCAAGACTGAGAAATGGAAAGGTTAGATGACTTAGTCCAAATACAGGGCTGGTGGCAAAATCAATCCATAAGCTCTGATTCCATGGGACTCTTCTTTGTCCTTGTATGTATAGAAAAAGTCCTTCTGAGTTGAGTAACAGAAGGGATCTATGGAATTTCGCTGAAGTCTGTAGATATAACTACAGGAACTGCCAGGACCCCTTATTTTTTAGCATTGTTCTCTTTGTTGTTCAGGTAGTCCTATGGATTTAGAGATTTCTCATAATGTTCTGCTGTGGATGCCATAGGAAATGGGAGACTCTTGAATGTTCTGCTGTGGATGCCATAGGAAATGGGAGACTCTTGAACAGGATAAAGAATGTGCAACGCTTTGCTCCCCAGAGTCCGCCATTTGGTAGGCATGTCAGGAGAGGGGAGGAGACCCTGCTGCTGACATCATCTGATGGAGAGTCCCTGAGGCACCACTGCCATCTGGTGAAAGCTGGAGCAGCCCATGGGGATGTGTTAGGGAGCCATAACTGACAGCCTTACCACTGCGCGAAGCTCAGCCGAAAGTGAGCACAGTCTGGCCCACAGAATTTCATTGAGAGGTTTTCTCTGGAGTTTTCCATTTTAAGCTTGTTTTAGATTACTACAGCACACCCACAATTCTTTACACAGTCTTTGCGCAGTTATCAAAAATTGTAGATACTAAACTCTGAGGACCGTCTCTATGAGGAAATAACAATGATGTCCACTCAGACTTGGGAAGGTTTTTGTAGGTTTGCCACTTATGTCTGAGCAAACCCATTTTCTGAAGCATGTGAGAAGGAGGTGTCCTGCTTGTGTTGTGTAAATGCCCTGTTGAGGAGCAGTCAGTAGGGATTACTTCTGCAACATCGAACACACTTGATGGTCAAATTTGCCAAAAAAGAAAGCAAAATGCTTGTCTTAAGTATGCAAGCAGCTATTGCCTGTTCAGTTCCATGGGCTTTCAAAAATAACCTGGTTCATATCAAGGATGCTCAAAACTTGTCTTGGCCAGACTGACTATCCATCCTCGGAGGACGAGGGGAAGGGAGCTGCTGGCATGAGCAAGCTGGTAGGGGAATATATGCTTTGTGTGGAGACAATTTGAAGGAAGCAGAAATCACTCCAAGAGCCAGTGGGTGTTTTTCTGTTACTGACCTGATATCACACATGGAAAAGAGGAAACCAACAGGCATGATGTCTCCTGGGGGTTGATCCAATTCGACCTGTAGGCTGAAATGAGTAGAGAAAACTGCTGACTAAATAGACCTTGGATCAAGCACGAACCTCCCATTATGAGAGTTCAGTGTAAAAGTGATGTGAGGGTGAACAAAATCTCTCCATCAGAATTGTACTCTTAGTTTAAATGTCATAGTTGTCTGGGGTAGTGGATATATACCAACATTTGCTTTCTCCTTCCACTCTTACTTTTAGAACCAAAGGTATTTATATGGACTTTTATACCTTGGAAATCTATTATTAAAGTGCTTATGATATTGTCTTTTTTTACTTTAATTCTCAGAATCATATTTATATATAGTATCAATCGCTATTTCAACACGGAGAGATTGCATTAAAATCGATATTATGTGTTGTCTCCTGGGGTCTGCTGTGAGCAGATAGTATTAAGACATACATAATTTATTAACAACCTCAGTAGTGGCCCAAAGTCTTTAGTGAGGATCACGTCACATTTTGGTTAAGCTTTTAATGACTGTGTAGCTGTTAGGTTAACTTCACTGTAGTGTAAACCCATTATCTTCAATGGAGTTAGATAGCCAACTGCTTAAGGGAAGTAGAAAATGCAGAGACTTAACAACTAACTAATAGGTTTTTCAGCACAACATAAACAAAAGAAACTGGGAGATTTCTATTTTGGATAATCAATTTTGCATCCTGAAGAACATACTGGGTAAAGTACTGGAAGCTATGAGAAGCCAATTCTTTACACTTCCAGCCAGAACCTAGCTAGAGGCCTGAATACGACATGTCATTATGATTAATTATGGGTAATGAGTGTTTTATGAACGTAAGAAAGAAAAGCATTTATTTTTCTGGTATTATAGTGGTAGTGTCTTGTTTTGTTTTAAAGCTGGGAGTGCTAAGCCAAACAGATGATGAAACCCCTTTATTAGCTCTTTTGTTTTGCTCTAGACTCTTATGGGGCCAAATCCCCATCACGCAGTGGCTCTGTCAGTGCAAGAGACAAGGATTCATTTCAGGAGCTATGGGATTTTGTATTTTTTTCCTTTTGTTCTGTTTAATTCATGTTCTGTGGCATAAACCCCATAGAACTATCCAGGACGCTGTTCAACAAGCGTGAGAGGAGGCAGGACTAGCCCGTCCCAGGCCGTCTGCTGCCGGGAGTTCATTAGATCTGGGCCTGACTCAAAGTCAACTGGAAGCCCCAGGAATATTTCTCTTCATTTTTGCAAGCCCTCAGACCAGATCGTTGGGGGCTCATCTAGAAATCTGCAGCTCAGGATGCTGAAAACTTGAGAGCAGCTATGGCCGAGGGGACAGGGCTCTGACAAAAGACCCGCTCGAACGCATTGACTACGCTATGCCACCCAGCACCCCCACCCCGGAGCGCGCCCCTCGGTGCGGGCTCGGGGAGTTTCCATCCCTCCAGGGTCTCCATGCTTTCCAGACAGGGGTCCGTGTTAAATCAGCGATGTGCGTACTGTTGGCTTTATCCGCAGAGGTGTTCTCGCAGAGGAGCGGCGAGAGGGCGGATGAGGGATGCTTCATCCCTGTGCTTTAGGGGACTGGGGACAGCAGGGCGAGATGAGGAATTTTGGCACTATTGGGCCAGCAGTTTTAAAGAGGGGTGAAAAAAATAACTGTATAGGTGGAGGGGGGAGGAGGGGGGAGAGAAAAAGGGAAAAAGAGAAAAGGGCTCCGTCAGCAAGGACCCTGGCCTCTGGCTGTTCCCCAGTGCACCAGGAGGTGGTGCAAAGACCCTGCTCATCCCACAGAGAGGAGACAAATTTCATTCTTCCAGGGACTGCTCTCCAACTTGTGCTGCCCAGGAAAATGGTAGAGGTTTAGCCCTCCCCAGCATGCTCCTGCAACTCTGGTGTTTTGGTATGTGTTTAAGGCTGACAACATTAACTGTGCGAAAGGAGGAAAATGCAGGAGAACTTTTTACTGCCAACTGCTACTGTCATGCTGCAATAATGGTAATAAAGGTACTGCCAAATGACTTCTAAAGTATTGTATTTACAGGACAAATGGTTCTTGCTGCGCAGAATGCAGAAAAAGATGTGATCAGATTTGAGATTCTTTGTGCTTGTTTTTTCCATTTTGTACAATTGCTTTCTTCTTTGTTTTTGAAACTTTTTCATTAAATAAGATTTAAAATCAGTTAACAAGATTAAAAATACATAGATTTGCATAAGCCATTGTTTCCATGTGTATTAATTAAAAACAAATTAAAAGCTATGTCATGAAACTGTGTTGTCAGTTATTTCTCACTCACAACAGGAACTGCTAATTGTTTTCCCTTTCTCCTTACTGGAATACCGTACATTAGTAATAAGTAGTTTCTAAATATATTATATGACCTTTGGTGGTAATTTAAGAAAACAACTAATTTTTCTTTGTGACAAAACTCTGTAAAACATAGTTTGATTGCTGAATTACTGAAACATTAGCAAAATAAATACATTAGTTTCAGGTAAACTGAAGTTTTTATTTTGTTTTTAAAATCTCAGTGTATGATTACAAAGCTGCCATATGAAAACTTGTCTTACACTGTAAGAAAAGAATTATATGGACATGGGTTCAACTTATGCAGAAAATGAAAAATAGCCTTAGTTTATTTTTCCTCATATTACAGAAATTCAACTTTGTTTTTTAAAGAAGAACAAAGGTCTGTAAAAGAAGCATTCATTTCAGCTTCTCAGTTGGCAATGATTAGCGATGCCTATCATGGTTTAGTTCAGATTGCCAGTATATAAAAAGCAGTGTATTTCAGCATATATTCTCTGGAACAAAAAGAAATATAATATTTTTATAATTCATTTTTTGACACCTTTAATTTTTCCTCTTCTGGCTAACAAATTTTTTTTCATGTAGAATTTACACGTGTTCCATGTACAAAAGCTTGCATAGCTTTTATGAACGCAGACTTCTTCAGGCAATATGTATATATGTTGTAATAAGTGTGTCTCAATTCAACAGGTTATTAAACAATCTTTTTTAAGGCATGTGGGAAATTAAGCTATATAAAGATTAAAAGAAAATATAGGATTAAATTTATACTAACTTCCTTGTCTTTTAAAATTTTGAGAAAGGTTGGATAGATTTTTTTTTTTATCCCTACCTTAATAATAACACATATACATATTTATTTTGCATTTTGCTTTGGAGGTGGGTGTCAATTTGGAAGTGAGCAGTGAGAGAGGAATAATGGTAGAGGCCTGTAAATGTAAATATCCAAAGCATCATCCAAAAGACTCAAGAGCATATTATTCTAAATTTCAGACTGAAAAGCTTTTAGAAGGTTGGATCAGAACGTATGTTGCTTTAAATCAGTGTAACTTCCCCGAAGTAAATGGAGCTGCGTTGGTTTATATTAGCTAAGAATCTGTGCTATTGTTTTGAAGTGTTATTTTAAGCACAAGTTCTTTTCTACAAACCTTTAAAAGTTCAGCTTTGCTTGTTCAAGAAAATTAATGTTTTGAACTGTGACTTAGAGTATTAAAGAGCCATTTCAGAATATAGCCAGATTTTCTGTTCTTGCTAATTTAACTTTTCCTTATTATCGTCAGAGAATGTCATTTTCTGAGCATGCTAATGCAGCAAACTTTTATGCCACCATTAAGGCTCATGGTTTATTGGTTTTCACCTGACTACTCAAGCAAACATTTGTTTAGTGACACTCTTAAATACGAGATAGTACTACAAATGTCAGAAATGCTGTTTGAAAGTTTATGGGTAAAAACCTTGTTCCTTTTAAGAGAACCTGGAAAGGAATAAAAATAAAAAATTTTTATGTTAACTTTCTCTGTGATGCTATGGGAAAGCTATTTGGCTTTTGGGAATTTTTTAAGATTATTATGTCATAGTAACAAAAAATATAATTAACTTTTGGAAAAACCTGCAGAAGGTACAGATACAGCCCGGGCACTGTAGGTGCAGGTGTACATCTGTCACCCTTAAACAATAATTTTCTTTGACAGCACTTGATAGCAACAACTGAACGTACAATATTCTAACATCACAATGACTTTATCTGGATCTTTATGTTGTTAAGCTAATGGGAAGTTTCCTATTTTATTCCCTTTCTTTTGATCTTTTCTTCTTTTGTTGATCTGGTCACAAAAAAAAAAAAAAAAAGTGGAGAAACTGCATTTTGCACTTTTTTATAACCGTTGCGGAAAATCTGTCACAGCTACCAAGGAAAGCTAAAGAAAACCAGAAACAGAAAGACAATTATTTATAGCTAGCAAGATGCACTATGGCACCATATGGTAGAATTTATCAAATTCTTTCCTTTCTCATGCAGGGTGAATAGGGGCTGTAGAGATGGTTCCCTCTTGCAGTCCTTGCTTTGCTAGCCACTCGTTCATTTATGCCGTGCGCTAAATCCTGCTTGGCCTAGTGCTTTTACACCTGTAGACCTACTTATGAGGGCATGGCAAGCAGGGTCTGGCCCTCTGTTTATTTCTTCTTTGTGCGGATCCACTTTTGCTCGGAATGCTGTTTGCATTTCAATCAACTAAAACAAGAGGACGGATGAATTAATGCCTGACTTGGCTCTTCACATCTGATACTGAAATGCAACAGTAGGCTTCCGAGGGTTTAAGTTTGCAGGGTGACACTTACCAGGTGTAAGGTGCTGTAAGGTTAAGAAGCATCAAACCTATAATAAGAGTCTGACTTCCTCTTCATTTTGTCTCCTTTTGTGTTACATACTAGGGCAAGGAAGGTCTGCCAATCACTATCATTTCTTTTTCTTGTTCCGTAAAGACTGGGTCGTCACAGCAACAGGCCTGTGACAGGCTGGTATCCATTTAGAGCTCCAGGGGGGTCCTAATAGGATTGAACCAAAAGATCAAGTGAATAGCTTCCTATTTTAGATTTGTAATAACTCTGAACTGCTTGCATATACATGGACCTTACAGTGTTATGGGGAGACTTTTTACCAGAGAAAAGATCTGTCTGTTCCTAAGAGCGCTGTGCTTTCGAAAGGATGCTCCTTAGCCTATTCCATCCTTGGAAAAAGAAAAAATAAAACAAAGCGAAACAAAAATTAAACCACTTCCTTTTCTCCTGCATGCACGAAATTGGAAGGTGTCATTTCCTTTCATTAATTCATTTTACCAGATCAAAGTAAATAGTCTGTTTATGGAGAACAAAGAAGCCCCTTTTTGGTATTCTGTTGAAGTCGCTATCAGATTCAGAAGTTTACTCATCTTTCTGAAATCTGGCAAGGCTGCATGCTGCCGAGATTACAGCAAAACACCTCATGCAAAACGGGCAAATAAATTCCATGCAAAACAAATTCTAACAGAGAAAGGATTAGGAGGGACATTTTGTTAATTTGGGAGCCTCTCAAGAGGCTAGGGCTCTCAGCTTGCCGAGAGGGCTCTGGCAAACCCACGGGGCTCAGCACGCAGAGGAAGAACCACTAGGGGAGGCAGAACCTGTGTTTTGTTAAAGTTTTTTTCACTGATTATGGAATTCATTAGGAAATAGATGTTGCTTCATACGTTTCTTTCCCAGCCAGATTCTTATATCTATTGTTCATTAGGATTAGCTCTTTACGTGGAACTTCTTGCAGGGCAAGATTCCAGGAGTAAACATGTCAAGATCTAGCTCCAGGAACTGTAAAATGTGTTTTTTAAAAAGGGCTAAATTCTGGTAGCTAGTTTGTTTTCCTAGCGCAGGGCTTCTGAAGTGTCTCATTCGGAGAGGGATAGCAGGTGGGGCTGTCATGTGAACTGCATTGTTGAAAGGTTTTGGAGTCTTCAGATCTCCGATGCTGTCTTGCCAGGATGCTCTGCTCTGGAGGCGTGTGCTTTGGTATCTCTGCTTTGATAGTGCTGTGTCAAGCTGTGACACCTGAAGCCTTGTCTGTTCTGTCTTTTGGGTGCTATCCTTGTGCTCATTTTTTGGCTACATAGATGATAATTTTTATACCATCTCTGAAGCTTTCTTTCAGCAAGTAGAATTTTTAGTCTTTGCCTTCTCCACCCTAGCAAATATTTTGGTTTTAGCCACAGCATGCCTTCATCATCTTAAACCGAATACTAGACTCTTTCAGGAGTGTCTTCCACAACTTATTTTCAAATAACCTGCAGTTTCTGTGCTAGAAGTGAAAGATTCACAAGTGTCAAGAAATACTCACAAGGGTTGTGCCTGGGTAAGCAAATTCTTGTATTTTCCATGTAGGATCTTGGCACATATGTACTTTCCTGGCAGTTCTGTCAGTACAAATTTTGAAAAGGATTTTGCATAGATTAGGGACCCAAAGGCACTCAGTTAATTAGAACCAGGGGCATCCCTCTGTGAGAAAGGATTAAGCAGGTAAAAGACTAGGACTGTGATCCATCAACCTATAGGGACAATGGCAAAACTGCAGTTCATTGGTTTGGACCCTGGGTGCGGAGTTGAGATACATGACAATAAGCACCAGGATGAAGGGAGCTCTGGGGGAGGGACCATACAGCAAAACCCAGGGGCCTCTGTAGTGGGCTTTGAATGGATCTTCCTAGGCACGTTTGCTGTAAACACAAATTTCTCAAACTTCCCTTTTGCATTCAGCCAAATCAAAAGATAGAGATGCCAATTCGATTTTTACAAAGGTCTTTTCAAGATTTCTGTTAGTTTTTACTCATATTTCCTAGTGAATACAGTGTAACATGGTCTCAAAAAGTGGAACAGATTTTGAAGTTATATGCATATTTTAATATGAATTTTAGTTTTCTTTTGATAGAGGTTTTTCACATGATTTCTGTGATTCAAAAAAGAGGATATTATTTTCTTTGCCATAGCTTTCCTTTGAAAAACCTGTGTCATGATGATTTTCGTTCTGGCAAAGCAAGTCTTAAAGGATCTTCTTAACAGAATACAAAGAACAACCTAATTTATCTGTAAGGTCTGAAGTTTTGACGAAATTATCTTAGACGCTTGGTATGCTGCCTTCCAGCTGTGAAGGAGGCAGAATGTCTTCATGGCAAAGAAGATAAAAATCAAGTTCCCATCCCACACTTTGTTGCCAATCATGTTGAAACTCCACTAGAATTTTGAACTTTAAAATCTTAAATTTGCATACACAAGAAAAAATAAAAAGGTGGAGCAGATTCTTTGGTTTTTCCCTGTTTCATCACTTCCTTTCAGCCAGGATTATCAGCCTGAAGTTGATGTCACCGTCAAGTCCCTGAAGAGGCAGGTTTGGTTTCCTGATGTTATTTACTCCAGGTTAGCTTTCCATCCAGGTCTGAAGCACTATCCTATGTCACAGCAATGTCCTCCCCATAAAAATAACTAATCATTCCCTTTTTTAATCCTGTTTTGCTCCTGTTCAAATTTAGATCTCACTTGTTCTGTGCTACTTTGCAGTCATTTGGGGTCTGCTTACTTCCCGGCTGCTGCAGATGGTGAAGCCATAGTCACTGCCATAAGAACACTTGATAAATTACATTTTTGACTCAAAAACCAGCTCTAAACCTAATATGTTGATTTGGGATTCTT
>Ga0065711_1001581_pt1 | contig 41966 bp, 16 predicted proteins | sample Hoacrofraction12_FD_59098 | JGI IMG/M metagenome (GOLD analysis project Ga0065711, IMG submission 59098) | Hoatzin crop microbial communities from Cojedes, Venezuela - Epithelial fraction 12 v2 (version 2) | ecosystem: Host-associated > Birds > Digestive system > Esophagus > Crop | place...
CCCCCAATTTTTTGCTCCCCCCTCCCCCACTCTTATAGGAACAATGAGATTTCCCTCTTCATCAAACAACGCATTTGTGAAATGTATTGTTTCCCATAAAAACTCTCCAAATATCAGACAGAAAATCAAAGCTCATGAGCCAAAACACATTTTGCCAAACCTCATTACTTGGCCAGGGGAAGGTGAGTGGGAAAGGATACTCCTCTTAATGAAAAACATCATAATAATTTTGAAAATATAAATTTTTTCCTCTGATAGCTCTGCCAAGTGTGCCACTGACCCTGCGTTAAATATAAACACCTTTTACCTTTCCACAGCTCAGGAACTTCTCTGAAGCAGAGATGTTAACTTTCTCCACATTTATAACCTAATGACTAAAATTAAATGAGAAGGAATATAGTTTTGGGGTTTTTTTATCTTGCTTCAGTTAAACTCCTCATCCTGGAGGGATAGTACATTTTGCCATAATTATATCACCACCACTCTGGAATGAGAAATCACAAACTACAACCCAAAGATTAATATATGCCATTTAATTGTGTATCCTTACTTCTCAAAAATAAATAATTACCCATAACTTTTGACAGAAATTCTGAAAAATCTCAGAGAAGTCTGCACACTTGTATTAATCCATGTTTCACATGTAATTTTCCTAAAACCCCACAACCCTGCCAAATGCAGAAACAATTAGATGGATGGCTACTAGGACATTCAACGTCTTGCAGAAAGATTAAGTTGGTGCTTTGGTCTGCAGTGCACCAGAAGGACCCCAACCACATTACTGGGAAGTGGATTATGAGTTTTAAACCAGATTTGCTGTAGAATCAGCAGTGTCTTGAAGATCATAATAAAATATCAGCTCTCCATTAAGATCAATGAAAAGCAGTACACTCTGATCAGGTGCTTCCAATAAAACACCGTTAAATTCTTTACCAGATTGAGTAGACTAAAGAAATGCCCAGATTTGATTGACGGTTGGACTTGATGATCTCAGAGGTCTTTTCCAACCTTAATGATTCTATGATTCTATGATTTTGTTTCACTCAGCTTCTCAAGTGCTCATCTTAAGTGGGAAGGATTTCCTCACACTTGTGGTATGGGAGGGAACTTTGTTCATCTGATTTTGGCGTGAAAGGGTCAGGCAGGTGCTGTTTTCTGTTCCCACTGTGCTATACAGACACACAGAGTGCAGAGGACCGATGTTCTTCCAAGTTCCAGTGGTGGGATGACTGTGTATGAGAATGGGATAAATTTATTCTGCTTCTGAGATGGTCTCATAGTCCAAGATACAAAAAGAATATATTTGTCACAGTCCTAAATTTCAAATGGCCTGGATTTATCGGAAATTTTGAGAGGTGATATACGAACTATGTCTGGGTGTTTGAACAAGGGTGCCTACTATAATTCTGGTACCTCGGGTATCCTACCTGTCTTCCTGCTGTTGTTCCAGAGGATCCTGGGTCTCCTGTAGCTTATCTGCCAGCCCTGTGTGTATGTTTTAACTAGTTCAGGGCATCTCAAACAATACGAGAGCCTCTGTTTAGGCAGTGAAATCCCATCTTCCCCTGCCAACAAAAACACATACACACATATGCACATACACAGTGTTTCCATTACTAAAGCAGTATGTCATTAATTAAAACCAGGTCACAAACAGCAACTCAACCATGTTTTTCTCAGTCTTGGAATGGTTGTTTATTCCAAAGTCATGAAGCTTCCTGTAAAGTAAATACCTTGAGAGTACAGTGCCATAATTACATGATGAATAAATGTATGGTGCTTTGTCAAATACAATAAGAGACATAAACTTACATTAGGATGTCCTGCTAATATAACAGAATGTAAAAATAACATCTGAACAGCAACAGAATTCAGCAGCCAAATACTATACTTGTCAGGATTGCCATTAAGATAAAATGGCTAATTCAGTCTAGTATTTTTGCAAAGAAGCATCCTTTCCATACTGCAACCAGGATTTTGCAATTTACCTAAAGAAATATGAAGTGAAGGACTATTTGCCAGGCAAATCCATAAAACTCTTTTCAGGTGTGACGACTGCCCTATTTAACAGGTAGGTAAAAAGAATGTGGGATTTTAGAAAGAAGCTTAATGCAGTTGGGTATCAGAACTTCAGTGAACCTGAATTCTTCATGTTACTCTGAAAATCCTAAGCAGAGTGACTGATTTGTAAGGAAACTCTGTAAGACCATAGTATAAAGCCCAGAATTTCTCCCTGTCTGATCCCTTTTTTAGCCAATGGTTTGTACCTACACTAACAACACTGTACAATTAAGAAAGGGACACTCTGGGTAAAGATTTCTGCACATGACTCAGGAAAATGAGAAGAAAAAAACCCTAAAGGACTCAGGAAAAAGAGAGAGAAGAAAAAAAAAAAACCCAAAGCTTTTTTTATGATCAATTTCATAGCTCTGCCTTGTTATGCAACTAACTGGTAAAAGCTTTGCTTCATTTGATGGGAACTAGCAGAGTCAAGAAGCTTATTGCTTACTCTTTGAAGGTTTACGACGCATGCAGTTACAATAGTGACCTATTTAAATCCTTCCAGCCAGTGAAACATAGTTCCTCTGTTGTGTTGGGGGGCAGCAAGCTGAAGCTACAAAATGGGCTGTTTCATATGACAAGAGCATGACTTGTTAGGGGCAGGAACCCACTAAATACTATTCTTGTTCTTGAAGTCAAGCCTAGGGGAAAAAATTAAAAATGAAAGTTCAGGATCCAATATCGCTTTCCGTTCCATTTGGAAATCAGACAGACATTTCTCTTCAAAGAATTGTACCACATCCTGATGTATAAAAATATAAGAACAGATTGAAATTACATTAATGTAAACAGGCATGTCTGTAAAGAACATTGAGTACTCAAAATTGTGGACATTTATGCCAGTACTTTCCAAAACGGTCATCTTGCACATCGTATAGAGATAAAAAAGTAAATGCCACCTTCCTTTTTAATACATTATTTTTGTTTCAGCTCTAGTGGAAAAGATAGATAATTACAGAAATGGAGATTCAGAACGATTTTTCTGGCCTCCTTCTTTTGGGACAGGGAAGAGTGAGGGAAGAATGTGGTCAGGTGTGAAAAAGTCAAGACCTACAACTACAGAAAAGACAGGGCATTTATTTTTTCTATCAGATTATACTTGTTAACTGGAAGAACTACGTTGCCTTGAGGGTTCAGATGACAGTGTAGACATGATCCTAGAGAGATGCTTTGCTTTAAAAGGAAGATATTCACTTGTCAAAGTTCAGGCTGTGGTAGTATTGCTTAGTTTCAACAGCATTTTCCACTAATGAAGGTTGGGAAGAAAAAAACCCCAAAGAGTGCTTTGCTGCTATGAGATAATAGGGACTTTTTTCCAGCTGGTTTCCACTCTCCTTCTAAGCATCTTTGAAGATTTTTTTAAAACAGACATGTTTTGAACATGCTAACATATCCCAAGTAAAAAGACGTTTGCATTTTTTTTTGTGTGGCTTTTTTGTTCTGAAGTAAAAACATATAAAAAATGTAAAACCATAGAATCTGAAAAAAAACCCCAAACATACGCACATTACAGAATTAATACAGCTGGCTGAGTAAAAATGTATTTTTTGGACAAAATTTTTGGGAAAAATTACTTTTCTCCTCAATTATCACAGACCGAGGGAACCATTTCTTACCCAAAAGTGCTTCACCAAATTTGCTCTTGCAAGTGCTTAGAAGGAACACAGGGAGAGGAAAAACTCAGTGGGATTAAGGGTTTCACAACCTGACACATATGGGATAAGGCTTCTTGTTTTAGAAAAAGCTAATAAGCCCAGAGCTTCATCACATGAATCCTGGAAGAGGCTCTTGGTCACATGTGAACCTCAGTGAAAGCTCTGCCCTTCCGCACTCACAGCAGCATCAGTGCCGCCTCCTCAAAGATGCAGAGGAGAACATCTGTAGGGAGCTGTCTGCTTAACAGCACAATCCTTCTTCTTTCCCTTTATAAACAACCAGCTCTCAAGCTCCCTGAAGCAAAGAAACCAGGCAAGGAAATATTTAATCAGTGAAAGAAGGAATTTATATGCAGTTGATAAACTAGGGGCTGTATGGAAATACAGAATGTAACTGAAAAAAGCAACCCTTTCCATCACTGCTCGCTGTCCTGAAATGCCTACATGTGACAGCAAAAGCATGACTTAATTTCAGTGATGGCCACAAATGATCTGGCTTTCACAAAACTAAATCCCTGATTCTCATCCAGAAGATGACATAACCTTTGCTGTTATGAGTTTTCCCTATTTTCTACACAGTTGTCCTTGTGGCACTACCCCTCCTCTCGTTCTAAAAAGCATCTCCAGGACTGGGATGCTCCCACATGTCACTTTCCGAAAGCTAATCAAAGTGACTTCAAGACCCCCGCTGGATCGTGTACACTAGGAGCGTTATAAAGGCTGATGTAAGCTATGATTAAAATTGAGGACTTCTGCATTTCCCAGAGTGGCGTTTTCCTGAGTTAAGGGAAGCATACTTGACACAGTGTGTGCTATGGAGGGTGAGTGAGCAGAAAAGGAGGACTACGTGACTCATGGATGAGGCTGTTTCCAGAGATCCAAAGGTTAGACCACATCTCTGGATGAAGGCTGACGGTATGCAGGGAGGAAGAGACGGATCTGCAAGCCCAGCTCCCACTAACCTTCCACAGAGAGGGAGCAGACCCTGATTAACGAAAGCACCAGTGCACCCAGTTGCAACAGACCATGATACTTCCCTATCAGGTAGAGACCCTTTGCCAACATGCATCGCAGCCATGCTTTTCAGCTCTGCTTGGCGACATTATGCTTTTCTCAAAAAGCGAATATCAAACAGCCACAAGTGCTTAAGCAATCAAAATAAATAATGCCGTAGGTGAATCTTCACATTCTTATCAAATAGTTTTTAACAGTTTTTTCTGTTGTTCTGACACAGTAAAGGGAAAACACAGCACTTTTATCTTCTCTGCAGAGATTCTGCCATTTATTGCTCATGAACACGAGTGCAAATATGGGCGGGGTATATTCAGTTGTCCATGGAAGCTGGTGTTCACCATGCTCATCTGTTCTGGACTGTACATGTTTTCAAGCATTTAACTTCTAATGAGGTACAGTAACGCACCCTGCTCCCCAGTCCCTGAACAACGTGTTTCTACGAAGCTACAGAAATACAACGCATGTGTCCATATCCTCAGCTAACCACACAACTGAGACCGCACGCGAGTCAGACCAGCTCACTGTCGACATAATTCGCCCTCAGATATGACAGGTCTGAGCTCCAAGCTGGGAAGTGCACACAGGTGGCTCACCCGACTGCATTTAAACCTGCTTTCATCTCACGTTGCAACCTCAATCCAAGAGCCCTCGACTTCCCCTGATGCCAAAATGTACCTTTAGGCTAGGCTCTGACTCAGCATCATTCAAAGCCGCGACAGCCAACGTTGTGACACGGCCTGCTTCTGACTACAGATCATGTATCACTGCTGCGTTTCTCCTTAAAACAGTTGTTTTCCTCTTTGCCTTAAACCTCGCCTCTTCCCAGCAGCTTGCAGAGTTTCTGTGCAGCATTCCTAACTGGGCTGCACGGGGTGCAGCTCAGGACACAGTCTACTCTATCTGCTCTCTGGTATTTTGCATTCCTCTCAGATTATTAAAAGGAGAAGAAAAGGCTCAGAGGTGTTATTTATTCAATTCAGAAGCAACCCGTTATCACTGTATTACATTTCTAACATGCAAACACCACTACAGAGCACCAGGAGAGAATCTGTTATCCCTGAAAAAGAAATGACATGCTCTTCTGAAATCCAAAGAAATGCCCTGCTGTCGATGAATATATTCTTGATTACAGCACAGGGAGGAAGTTTTTGCTTTTCCTCCCCCACCTCTCATCCAAATTTCTTCCCCAGGGTTGCAGAGTATGAGATGAGCAACGCGACCTTGCAATGACAGAATTTTAATGTGGGACTGGTGCACCAAAAGCAATGCAGCAGCATCTCTCTTCTCAGTGTTGCTATGTACACTAGACATTTATGTAACACTGCTTCTCATCCTCAAGGCTGTCCTCACCTAGGGTCAGCCGCAACGAACACAGAATTTATTTAGTCAACTGTCCAAGCTACTTACAGCTAGCACAGAGAACTACAGGCTCCAGTGTTATGGTGAAGCGGAGTTAATAGGTAACGCCATTCCCAACCCCAAAGCTGTAAAGCAGAAGTAGATGGTTATTTGAGACCAGTCAACTAGAAAGAGTCAATAGTGCATTTATTTCAAACAAATTGCTTATTTCCAAGGTGTTTACTAAAATATACTAGTTTTCTTCTCTGCTTTAGCACAGAGTTGGGCATAGAAAGGCAATGTCTCTGCATAAATTAGACTCAAACCACAGGGAGACTTTATATTCACATCCAGACAATAGGATTTGCTTGTAATAGCTAGAGTTGAGGAGCCAAGAAAAATGTCTCACTCCTTCCTCTTTGCTCACAGGTTCGAAATATTTCATCCTGTTCATTGCTGGCATTCCTCATGTTCTCCTGCCCTCCCTGATTTGCTTTTCAGTTGACAGTGGTTTACCTGAAGCTTCAGGAGCTACTCTTGGCTTCCGCCTCCTGGTGTTCACAGTACAGATCACTAGGAAGAAGGTGCAGATTTTGGTCTGTGGGATGGACAGACTTTGCCAGGAGGAAGCAGAGAGCCCTTAAATATTTTTTGCAAGGTCTGAAATCCTCAGAAATCCAAGGGCTCTGTTAAGAGGCAATCTGCAATTGGGTGGGTGGCTTTCTCCAGCTCCATGCCTCTCCGATAATGGGACAGATCCATTGCTGCTATACAGCCCTGGCAGCAGAGACGATGCAAACCCCAAACCACCGTTCACAGCTGAGTCCTCAGCTGCGTTCTATATATCCCTGAAAGATGTACATCCATTGCAGAAAAGCTCAATTCAGCATGAGCACCAGTGGCATTTTGATTAAATCTTGCTGTTAAATCCTCTTTGCTAAAACAATAAAAACTGGTTTTATTTGTGAGGGGTGGGAAATCTGCAGACAAATCAGATGCATAATCCAGAGAAGAACAGATCGAACTTGTCTTAAATCACACTGGCATGTTTATGAAATGATTGCCAGGCTGAAGTGAAAATTCATCTCCCTAGAAGCCCTTTTATTTTTTAAACAAGTAAACATTGCATTTTAATAACTACATCTCTTCTCTGACTTATGGGGCTTGAACGGCTCCAGGCAATGACTAGTTAGCCTCCTGCCTGCTTCTCTAAGCAACATCTTGTAGTATGAAACAATAACCTGGTGTGCTAGTGTTGAGTGGAGGCTTTTCTCTTAGGCAGCTGTTCTAAAAGCAAATTTCTTACCAAACTATTACTTCTCTGCTCTGTTGGGCTGTTATAGCCGAATTACTGTTCCCAGGGTGTCTGGTCTGCCACTCGTATTATCTGTCCATTCTCAGCCAGCTCCAAATCACTTTCTTACCTATGTGGTAGAAGCATTAGAAGCAAAGGGATGACTCTGCACTTGCTCGCGCTGGCTGCAAGGCACGCTCACAGGTTGCTCCATGCGTGGATGCACGCACATGCATTATTTCTTTCACCCATGAGGCACATCTGCCAACAAGACAGGTGAAGATCTGCAACCAAGGAAAATGATGGGGACTCAGTGCTGAGGGAGTAAGCCTGCGATCAGGATGCACTGTGCGCACACCACAGTGCTAGTGGAAGCTGAATGTGCGCAGTGCTTCCATACTCATCTTCATTATCAGGCTTGTGTGGGCAGGAGTCTTCAAACAGAGAGAGGGTTTATCTCATTTCCCTTTTCAGCAACTGTTCTGTAGTTTGTTGTAGCATACCAATTGGCATTTTGCAGAAAAATGGATTTGGCTTTAACTTTCTACCCTAAGCCGTGCAGTCACTGGCTAGGCATCTGCGGTACACCCTGGTGTCCCGTCCCCAGCCCAGGTTCAAGGCTGTATGTAGTGATCTCTCATACTCCTTTCAGTCCTGTCTCCTAGAAGAGGAGATAAAAGACCAAGGAAGAACTCGCATGCTATTAGTGCCATATGCTGAAAGAGGGAAGTGTTGCTCCAAATTCAGGGCTGGAAGAATAATCATGTCTGCAGACTTCAGAGGTGAAGGTCACTCCTGATCAGGCTCCATCAGGGCTCACCTCTGCAGTCCTTTGCGACAGCAGTGAACATTTACTCACACAAGTAATCTCAGTGCTATGGGAATAGGATTTCTCAGGTAAATCTGATTAATCCAGCTGTGAGCTGTGTAAAGCCCTGAGTCTCACACTGCTGTACGAGGGCTGCGTTCCCACTGCAGAGAAAGGGCTGGGTTTCCACCATGGCATGAAAACTCTTCTGTTTTAAAGAAAAGTCCTGAAACATTTATGATGAATAAAACACAAAGATCCCACTGATCAAACACTAAGGGATCTGCAGTTTTGTGACAGACTGAGTGAGAAGTGGAAGAACACATGGCGGGATCCTTCCCCTGCCAGCAGGACACTTCTGACAGACCCACTTACAGAACTCAGTTTAAAGCGTAAAGAGACATTCAATTACGCAAATCCGGTTGATCTGTAAATGTGGAATTAAGTGCTGTCAGCCTGCACTTACTTGCCTGGCACAGAGTTATATTTGCATGTACTCTTGGCTTACAGATAAAAAAGCTATGGAGTTTAGAAGAGTGCTCAGCTCAGTTTTGCAAGCCGGAGACACACTCAGCAGCAGCAAGCTCAATGCAGCCTGTAGAAAGATCATGTTTACCATAACATCTGCCACTAGTGCAGCCAAGTCACAGTCACTAACCCTTAAACTTTCTGCCCCTCTAAAAAGCACAGCTCAAGGAAAAGGAAAAAAGTAACTGAGGCTTTTAACCTTTCCCCAAACTCACCCTCACCTGGTCTAGTGATTACTCCTATGAGCAACAGTCAGGTTTGATCCCACGAAGCTTTACACATAATAAAACAGAAACACAGCTGCACAGCATTAGACAGACTTTTTCATTGCAGGTGAACTGAAGTGATCCCAAAGCACTAATTAAGCCTCACAACACTCCAGAAAGGTGGACAGTCCCAAGCCTGTTTTACAGGTGGGTCAGCTGGGCTTGGTACAGGACAAAAGCGGAAAGAGAAGACCCTGGCTCTGCTTGCATCTTGCTCTGACAGCACTGCTTAATGTAACAGGCATTTAACATGCCTACACGCAGCGTCAGCTCCTGCTACAATGCAGAACAAGAGCACAGTACTAGTATTATTATTTTAATTATAAAGCACCACCTATATAGGAGCTGAGCCAGAAAGTATAATCTGTTTTAGCACAGAGCTAACTGCAAAACTAGCTGCTCATTATATGGTAATGGAACCGGTACCTATCAGAGAGGAGATGTGAAACCACAAACAGCATCATGCTTAGATGACTCTAAGCTGTATTTAAAAAACATTAGACACTAGATCATAAAACAAGAGAAAGAAGATCATTGTCTGGTTGTGGTTAATAGATGCAGTCATGATTTCAATCATGCTTTAAGGTAAGTGCCAGCAAACAAAAAAGCCTGCAGTATCAGCAATACCCAATATCTACACATTTTGGCATCAGTGTTATGTTTATTACAAAACCCATGCAGGCACTATTAGAAAGAAACATTAATGATTAAAAAGGATCCAATCCTCTTCTGCATACCTCCCATTTTACAGTGATGGATGAATAAGCTCCAGTAAGAAAATAATGATCCTCCCAGCCTCAAAAAAAAAAAATTAAAATCAGTAGCTGCAATGTAGGCTCCCATCTCACACTGCATTTCTATTTTGGCTTCTCTCTCCTTTAGGCTACTTTGAGAATTCTTGTCAGTAGGAATACGTCCATCTCTGGCTCCTTCCTTCCCCCCTGAATTTCAAATTGGGCAGAGCCCATGGTAAAAACTTCAGTGCAAAGTCCAGACACTGAGGTACATGTCCCCATGCAGCTTTGCTGCTGCACCTCCAACCCTGTAGCTCCACCGAGGGCAACTCCCGCAGAGAGGCTGCCAAGGCAAAGATCAAACTCTTTTTCACTAGTTACTCATACAACGTGCCTATACAACACCTCCCAGAAAAATGCTTCTCTCAGAACACTGATACTATACTTCTAGACCCCTCTACAGAGTTTGTGTTGCAAACTGAAAATTAGTGTCTTTCCTACGAAATTAAAAAAGGTATTTATTGGAAAGCTGTAAAGCAAATCAAATGCACTGTGCTAAATACTGGTAAACCATGGGCGTGAGAGATGCTGAGCCATCTTACATCTGTGTGTGCTGCAAACACTGCAGGGCTTGCTCCCAAGCTTCTGCTGGAGATTCAGAGGCATGTTTTCAGCAAGCGTAAAGTGATGATGCTCTATTAAGATGCACTAGAATGCCTATTTATGCCAGCTAAGTGTCTGACTCCTGTTTAAATGTCGTCTTCTCAGCAAAATAAGGTAAAGGGGCAAAGAAGAAATAAAGGAAGCTGGACCAGCTGCTGGATGGAGGAAAAAAAGTTGCTCTTCAGAACAAAAGAGGTTTAAAGTGCCTGTTTTGACCTCTAGCCCTCTCATGGCAACAATAAGCAGAGTGGAAAACAGCTTTGGGAGAAGAGAGGAAGGGGAGATTAAGTTCGGATGTTTCAGATCCTCCCCTTTGGAACATCCTGAAGCCACACAGCAGCTCCTGCAAAGTTTCTATCTGCACAGATAATGCAAAGAGCCACAGTAATGAAGGATTTGTTCTTGCTCTGCTGTAGATCTGGCCTGATCTTGCTTTCAATGACATCAGTGCAAACAAGTGTGACTCCAGGGAAGGCACTCAAAAGGATCACAGTCAACTAAACATAGCCTGGGACCTTTAAAATTGGATTTCAACCTGCTGCGTTGTGAAATCATCAGTAAGGGCATCTGAGTGCTTGAAGTATTTGACATTCAGGGCATGTAAGTGCAGAGTGAGTGCAACTTCCACGTGGAGCGTGTGGTATAATAAAACATCATATTCTGTCTGCTCCCGTTAATCGCTTTTCCTGCTCCATCCTTCTGGCTGCATAAATCACACTTATTTTGCAAACTCACTGAATGCTGAATCGATGAAAGATAGAGAATTCTCCACATACAGCTGTGTGCTTGTCAAAAGGCTGTGATTCACATCACAGTGGAGTCTGCTTACAGGTGCTACCGTTGTGCTCACTTTTCTACAGGTTAACTTACAACTTTCCTCACGTTCCACCCTCTCTTCCATTCATGGCAGGAATACTCACGCATATTGTAGAAGTAGGCTACAGAGAGTAACACTCTGTAGTTTAAATACAGAACCCCAATTCTGCAACCCATAAAATCTTTAATATGGAGTGTCTCCACCCCAAAGCCATGAGATTTGTATACCAACAAAAGCAATAGGTCTCTGTAATACGCGATGTTTTGTCATTTGGATTAACCTGGGGTTTGGTTTACTGATCCAGCTTCAGGCGACTGAAGTGGAAGAAGTTCAAACATTCCACAGATTCTTCTTCCACCAACTTTTAAAGCAATTGTGTCTCTCCCCAGCTTCTGTACTTTTTAATTAACAGAAACAACTCCAAAGAATCACCGCTACCACAAATACTGTGTGAGCGCATTTGGCTTTGAGGATAAGCACTTACTATTTATTGGTATACTGCTGCATCCATCATTTTTCAAGGTCTTAGATAATCATAAATAAGAAAATCTGTGCTATTCTTTGGTACATTTCTGTCTGTTTAAACCACAGCTGAACTTTGTGTTGTACAAACAAAAAAATTGCACTTTTATCTTCTAGAGAATCTTGCTAGTCCAACAGACTTTCAGCTGAAGGATTCTTTATTATACTCAAACCTTGTCCCATAAGAGTTGCTGCTGTTGCTCAGTTTATGAAGTATCTTAGAGAGTTTGTTTGGTCCACAACAGAAAACTCCAATGGTCTTCCTGTTAAAAAAAAGAAAAAAGAAAAAAGTTATGACATTTCAAATAAACAGTAACTTCTAATGATAGAATTGGATTCCGGCCTCACTGTATTATGCATAAGCCAGCTACGCACAGATTTTAAGGTGAGAACAGCTCACTAGATCATGTAGTTGGTCTTACTGATGCCACTCCATCTCTCCCAAGTATCCCCACAACAAGCCCTATTACTTATATGACTAAGACAACTCCTCAGAAAAAATTATCTCATCTTAGCCTCAACACACCAAGTGATGAAAAACTACTACTTCCCACTCTTAATTTTTTCCATGATTAACCACTTTTTTTTTGTTAAAAATGTGTCTTACTGTAATGGCTTCATTAGTGTAACTCGTGATTTACACCGGCAGGAGATCTAGTCACTAACGGTGATTCGTTACACTAATAAAAACAGGGCACTACTAACCCATGATTATTTCTGGCAGCAGCAGAATAATTTTACCACTTCAGTTTCACATTAGCATGCAATCTTTCCTTCATCAGCTGTACTGGTAAGTCTTACGAAAAGCCAAACACAGACTACGATCCTTGTTCATCACCCACAGCTATCAGCCTGGGTTCATTAGTTAACCTGACTTTTTTACACCACTCCACCGACAACAGCTCCTTGCTTTCTGGTCACCTTAAACACAGGCTGTAAGTCAGACTCGTGGTCATACAGCATCTAAGGGCCCAAAGCAGTAGCCTGTATCAGAACAGGGCACATCCACAACAGCAGCACTGAGCCACTTGTGATATTCATCATCTCCCCTTTTTTGAAAGATGAGGAGAAGGGAAAGGAAGGAGCAGGGAAAGAGGATGTGATGCTGTCTTTTCTATATCATGAAAACAAAAAATTCTTCATCTTCCTGCTGAAACTGTGCCACTACAGAGAAAGACCTTAAAGATTTACTGGGATGGAGAGACAGCATGCAAGAGGGAACATGGCTCTAATTGTGATCTACAGCATGCACCAAGAGGCTGGAGACTTGAGTTCTGGTCCCTGCCTCCAGGATTGTTTCAGTATTTTATCCAGTAACTATTTAATATAAAATATCTTAGCACATGCAGGACAGCCAAACACACAGTTTAAAGCTGCCAGTGTATGTGTTTGGTGAGAGAAGGGAACTAACAAATATAAGAAGAAATCTCTGACATATACTGTCAAGTGCACATGCCTGATGTTAGGCAGCAGCTCAACTAGCATGGCAGTCCACGCTGTACCAACCAGTGCACAGCAACACTGGCTGAGCACAACCCAGGACTCAAATGATCAAAAAGCATCACAAAGTTACACAGGTAAATGCAACCATGCTCTTGTGCAGGCACCTTATAACACTGACTTTAGTGCCTTCAATCACACCATCTCTCCTATCAATCCACGGCAAATATTTATAACTCATACTTCTCTCACCATTATGTATATCTATTACACATTCCTGTCCTGGCAGTACTCCTTTCAGTGGCAAGGGGTGTTGTGCTGGCGGCTGGACTTGCAGAAATAATGAGAGCGCTATTGCTCACTGCTCTCAAATAAGATTCCTCAGCACTTGCAGACTCTGAACACCCTCTTATCTGTGCACAGTGGAGAAAGAGGGTGCATGAGCTGCCAGCAAGAATCTGTCTAATACCGTGTATTTAATTGAGAGAATTAATGTTGTTGTTTGTTTTCATTAGTGTAATTAGTACAGACAACTGATAAATAAAACCCAAAGCGTTCATCTGTTTCTCTCCCTTCCACTACATATATATAGTTCCTGAAGAACAGACACGTCTATGCAGCACGCACTACTGTATTCCCATCCCAGAAACATCCTTCCAAGGCACACAGAATTTTTGGCTGGTAGGCAGAATCACAGAAAGGTTCAATGGTTTGCCTAAGGTTACACAAGAGACCCGTGGCTGACAAAGAACGTCTCCTGAAACCCAGCTGAGCCACTGCCCTGCGCGGTGAGCCAGAGGCTCTCAGACTTCCTTCCCGGGACATCCACCAGCAGCAGCTATTCTGCATACCCCTCCACGTACCATGTACCTCCCACAGCTCAGACCCCACGTCCCCCCCATCTATGTCCCCCACTTCCCCACCTGCAGATACCTTCCTCCCCTTCTCGCTTGGCTCCCGCCCTGTTGCTGTGACACAAGTAGGCAGGCAGCTGAAAGCAGCTACTACACGGAGCAGCACGCTACTACCCTGACCTGATGGGCTTTCATTGGTCATCACTTGTTTGGGACAACAGCTGCCCTTGTTGCTCAAATGAAAATAGACAGCTAGGTATTGCTGAGGCATACTGTCTGAAAATCTTTTAAATACCACTAACGTTTACACTTAGTGAAACTGTTATAGACCATTCTTTGTAATAACTATAAACATTAATATAGGAATATAGGATTTTAGTCATTCAGAGCACTAAGCAAATAACTCCTCAGTGTTCCTCTGGGATGAGTAGGTCAGCACATATTCTTACATCCATTTTATGAACAGCAGGAGGTGAGGGAGAGGTGAAATACTTTGCTACCTAGAGAGGACAGAGTCAGGACTTTAAATGTTCCAGTTTTAAAACCCATATTCTTTCCTAGAGAGAGATTTCTCGTTTACAGTCCACAAGAAATGCATCATGCTGCTCTACGCCTTCTTCTCCCACAGATACTCATGTCTTTTTCTAGGTCAGACTCCATCTGGAAAAAGCACGCGTCCATCCGAGCTAAGCAAAATTGAGAAAGCGTGGCAGCCAAGGCATGGTGTAAGACAACCGAACAGGAACAAGGCTGCTGCTTCGTCCCCAAAGAAAGAGCATGAAAAACAAGACAAATAATTCATTATATAACCTGTCCCAATGCACATCCTTGGGACTGCGGGTGTCATATAAAATATCAACAGTAGATGGCACGCGTCTGCTCCTCTTAGGCCAGAAGAAAGATTTGGGAACCTGATGCTGGGTTGTCCCATGTCATGCTCTGAAGGTCTGGCAAAGCTCACTTACAAATGCACTTTGCTTATTTGAGACCCAAACAGCAACAACAGCAACAATTCACAAACCATAAACCAAGCAGAGGCTAAACCGATGAGAGGCTTGCCAGCTGCGTGTTTACTTCTGTGAAGCTTTTACTAAAATCACAAGATAAGAAGTGGAAAATACCTTGGCTGCCCATAAACCAGCCCAAGGGGATGATTGCAGATACATTTGAAAACCTGAACACTGGCACCAGATGTTGGAAACAACTTGGTTTCCCTGATTTTTTGTTTTTTGCTTTTTTTTTTTTTAGTCTGTGTATTGCGGCAGGGTCATTTAGGTGGAAAGTTAATGAGAAATAAGAACTGAAATAAAGTTAGTAGAAGACCAGGAAATTGGACTATGGAGAAAAATGGAAGTTCCCTGTCTCATCCAGGGAAATAGGGAGAATATTTACCTACAACAGCAAAGTTTCTGTTGGATAGCTAAGTTACAGGTTGCACTACTGTCTATAATGTTTCCTCTAAATTCCCTATATTCGCTTCCTGGAAGTTTTCAAGGCCAGGTTGGACGGGGTCTTGAGCAACCTGGTCTAGTGGAAGGTGTCCCTGTTCACGGCACGGGCCTAGAACTAGATGACCTATAAGGTTCCATCCAACCCAAACCTTTCTATGATTCTATGACTCTATGATTCATTCCATGATTCTGTTACATGTAACTACGTCTATAGATACAGACCTATATCCATAAACCCTGCTAAACCCTGCTAAAGGGGTGACAAAGCGTGAGGAAGCCTAGATCTTAGCAAGTTGCAGGATAATCAAAAGAGCCACCAAAAGACACCTTGCCTAGAAATGGTAGCACCATTTAGAGACTTGACGTGGAAATGCAGAGGAAATGGTACTTGAAGTTGAATTAGGAGTAATGTCCTGGAAAGCACAAAAGAAAAAGCAAGCATGATTACAACTAATAGCTTCATCTATATTATGTTCACGTACAGCCTTGCAAGGAAGTGGCAGAAGCCTCATAATTTTCATCTTTTAAAATTGCGTTCACACAGTTAAACAAAAAGACATTAGAATGGAGCATAAAAGGTCAACAGTCCTCTGTGCAGAGGACACTGAGCCACAGAGTCAACTTGCTACTCTGATTTCTCTATTTCCCTTTCTTTCCTATGCTTCTTTACTATAAACCCTTTCTCTAAGTGGTACTCCTTTGCACAGTGTGAGAATCCTACTATGGATAGTCCTCTGGAGCAGCCTTTGGGGTATCTTGGCAAGAGACCCTGCCCACAACATCCTCCCGGACCTGAATCCAAGATACATACTGTCAGCAGCTTTTGCTGCCAACAGTGATACATACTGGCATTCAGTATTTCTCAAGAGCCAGGGCTCAGTGTCCCCTAGTCATATCCAGCCTCAGAAGACATGAGTCAATAAGCCATGGGCAGATGTTCACTTTGCAAGTGCAACCAAGGACAAAAACTTCTTGATGGAAAGTTCTGCAGGTGAATGCAAGAGCACCTCTCAACCTGGTGCACCCAGATTACTATCACCAGCTACTGAGGGTGATTTGCTACCACCCTGATAACTTTGCCAGAAGTGGATTAGGGAGGATTCAGACAACCCTTTCTACCAGATCAGCTTTTAAGGCGGAAAACTGGAGTGGGGGGTAAAATACTCAACAAACAACGCTGGATCTGCACAAAGACATTCCATAGTCTAATTGCATGTCTTCTCTGGTTTACAATGGCCCTGTTTCAGATGATAACATGTTTGCCTAGCGCAGTAAAAAGATATTGTCAGGTCTTAACAAAGAATAAAAAACGTGCTAGGAATCTCCAAAGACAATATATCCTCTAAATAAAAGCAATACAAGACAGTCAGATTCTTCTGCATTTTGTTTGTAAATCATGAAAACTATAGGAGAAGTCAACAGTTTTTAAAAAATGCAACTTTCTAAATAAAACCAGCATATGTTGCAAGCAAGATATTGCCATGGACAAAAACATGCAATCTCTGTGCAGTGAGATGGAAATCTATTACTTTTATTTTCTGGGCCACTGAGCATCCTAGCTGCATGAAAAGATGAACTGTTCTGAGTGGAAAAAAAAATGTTTCAGTTTGTACAGGCTATCTCTCACAGTGAAATATTAGCTAATTTCAATATCAGTAGCTTAAACATTACACTCTAAGATAAAACCCAAAAATATTTTCCTACACACATAACTAGAAACAGGTAATATCCTCAGCCTTCAAATTGTGGCATCCTTCAAGCGGTCTGGTACTCACCGCCTGTTACACTTTGCTATTTCATCAAAAAGGAGTTTCCACCGGGGTCGTCCAGTCAAAAGTCTTGAGTTTAAAGCTTGGTATTTTTCACCAATTATTTTCTGCAAGAAACAAAAAATTCCATTCTGTTTAATTTGCAAATTGCCTCACATCACCCAGGGCTCCCATTTCTGACATTGTCTGACTTGCCATATTGCTGAGGTGTAAAACCTGAGCACAAGTATCAGACAGTTGTGATTAAAACTGCAGCCATTTCATGCACCAACACCTCTGCTCACTGCCTCCTCAATGGCTCTCTTTGGTGTTCATTACACATTGTTCCTCATACAGCTGCTCATTAATCTCCCCATTACGTTTAAACCAATTTATTTAAGCCATAAAACAATAAACACGCTCCTATTATTCATTCCCTCATTGGCTTTTAATGCTAAGCTGGAAGAAACACTGCTGATGCAAAAATCATAGTTCTGTCTGAACTCTTTTTTTCAACTTTGTACAAGTAACTATTAAGATGACTAGGTCTGAAAAAGTAACAAGGGAAATCTTACATTTCTCCCTGAGAGTAGTTTGCCAGCTGTTTTGAGCTGCCTTAACAGCAGAAAGTAGCCAAAACTGTTCCCCGGATGGATCCAACCCATCCCAGCAATGCAAACTCACCAGCATTTTGATAAGGTCAAATGCCCTTCCATTGCAGGGCATTCCCTTTCTTTGGTTTTCTGCCCTAATGTTATAGAAAGGCAGAGAGAAGTTACATCTTCTCTAGGTTCCCACATTCACTCCACTCCTGAATGACCTGAAACATTGCTCATACCAGTGCAAACACAGAGCCTTGGCTAACTCATCCTCCATCGGCCTTTTATATTCAAGAGGCATTTGCTGAAGGATGGGCTAGGCTCCCTGTTGTCACACAGGCAGGCTACTTCGGAGCAAAGGGAGCACGAAGTGAAACTGCCCTAATTTTGGTAGCAGTCAGTGCTTTGGACTAACACCAGTGAACACACAAGCTGTGTGGCAATGGAGAGTTGAGTTTAAGTCTCCCTAGAGAAATCATGAGCTGCATTATGGTTCATGCTGGTTTTGTTCAATAGCCACAAAAGTGACTTTAAAGAAAGACTGAAAACAAAGTTGACTTAAATAAACTCAGTAGCTGCTTGATACACAATATTAGAAAAATTGCTTTGATTTGTCTATTATTACTACCTTGCTGTGTCATTGCAATGCAGTCCTTCTTCGGGTTTTAATTTTCACCTAGTAATTACATACCAGGTTCATTAATTAGGTATCTTCAAGCACCACACTCCAATCAATATATGGCATCCAGACATTAAATCTGTAGTGCACTGTTCATAACTACTGAAGCTATCACATCTTTTAGACTATTGGATAGTGTTCCTACTAGAGCTGTGAATGTTATGTTATCTCCACCTGATACCAGGCAGATCACAGTCCTTTGAGCATGGTTTATCACTGCCTTTCATGTTTTGTAGTAACTGCTAGGATTGGTTCTGGGCTCACTGTAGTCAATGGAAAGCTTCCAGACATAGCAGGGTAAAGAATCAAGCCTAGGCTCCTGTGCTAAATAATGTAAAATGAAGATCGTCAGTATAAATAGCTATGGGAGATGCCAAGAGTTGGGGAATTAGCCCAGCTTTGGGGATGGTAACACATGAGAATCGACAGTTCAGTATAATTTCCAGTCTCATACATCAAGAAATTTGTAACTCTTGTCAATATTTAGAGCAAAGAAATCCAAAGCTTTTAAAAATAGCTAATTTCTCTCAAAATATTTAGTTGAAAAGAGGATTTGAGCTTGCAAGCTCCTAGAACTATTCTGTTTTGATTCTTAGCCCAGAAATGATGCAGATTTCCCATCAAACATGGCCAGCTGTCTGGTCCGTGGCCTGGCCTGGAAGGACCTCTTTCCTAGAAAAGGAAGATATGGATTTTTGCCAACATCTAATCAAGTTAAGGCTACTGGACTAGATCCTCTTAACGCTGTGGGGATGGACTTGCTCTCTTGCCCTAGTAATGAATCAGTCACTTGAGTTTACGATCTCATTTCCTGCTTTTACCATCTGCAGTAATACCCTTTTGCTTTTGACTGACAGTTTGCATTGCCTACTACCCCAAGGTCTAATTCGGTTTACAAACAGCATTTAGCCACATACCTGTATTCCATCTGTTTGACTGAGGTACAGCTGGATATTTATATAGTCTGGTCGATTCTCCTGCCAAAGCTGGGAGGATGATAAAAACAGCTAGTGAAATAATATCCCTTCTGTTAATGTAAGCGTAGTCACTTGTGCCTACTATCCTGAGGGACGTGGCTTTCAGCATCAGTGAAGTAAGCTTTTTAATGAAGAAGATACATTTGCATAGCACCCCTCTGTGAACTCCAGAATGTTGCATATCTTTCTGTGTGCAAAATACTATTTTAAGAAGCTACACTGCTCTTAAAATCCACCTGAAATTCTAAATTCCCCTCTCTTCTCAATCTGTCTACTATCCAAATGGCTAAAGGTGCCACTCAGACCCCTCAACATGCATGTTCTTCTTCCATCTCACATATTTCACAGGTAAGTGTCCAGAATAGTGATACACGACAACAGTGTGTAATGAAATACCAGTAAGAAATACTCAAACTATTGTGCAGCTACAGGCACAAAAGGAGTCTGGGTCAGGTAGCCCAACAGAGATACTGCTGAAGCTCATTTGCTTTGAGCAAGGCTGCCTTTCTCTATAGCATGTCAGTTGTGTGGTGTGGACATACCCTGCGTTTATGAAGTTGTCAGCATCCCTCCAAGCAACACCCATTACCTTGTTATGCAACATACAGAGCAGATCTGCAAACCAGCGGAAAGATTCAATGTCCCTGCACACCCAAATGAAGTAGAGTCTTCTGAGCTTGTAGCATTTCCAGCCGTCACTTGAAAATAAAATGTCTGGGTAATTAAAAATTGCCATTGAAAAAGGAAACATTAATTAAGATGCTTTAGTGGAAATCTGAATTTCCATTAGAAGCCAACTGCTAAGTTGTTCCTCATCCTATGATACATCAGACACTGAAATGACCAACACAACCTATTAAGATGATGCTGAGAATATGAAACCTTTAGCACAGAGCTAACACCCTTCATAGACACTGTTTCTATATCAGGAAGTTATCAGCTATACAAATTATTTGGGCTGCAAATATGGATTAATGCATCATTAATCCAAATATGGATTAATGCATCATCATCAAACTTTTATTTGAAAGTAAAGCAGACATTCTAAGTTCAAAAGTCTTATGTCAATCCTTTATTAGGTTTACAAAGTGACCCATAAGAGGAAAATATTGACAAATGCAATAAAGTAAGGACTTAATTCTGCCTTTATATGTGAAAGGATCTGGTTAATTGTAATTAATAATCTAGAAAAATCACAAAGACCAAATCAAATCAGAGCTCCATTGTGTTAGAGAACTGTGTGACACATTACAGTCCTCAGAAAATGCTGGTGGGGAAAGCGCAGTCATGGGCAGATTCTGGTGTTGTATTTAGAAAAACAGGACTTGTGCCAGACTTCTAATGCAAATAAAACACAAATATAGCACAAAGGAAGGACTGGAATGAACTGGGAAAGAAAACAGAAGTGAAAAAAATCCTGACGATTAATGAGTTCAAAGAAAGAACAAATATTTAGGAAGTGTCTTCTGAGTTGGCCAATGCTGTTTTCTGTTGTTCTGATGACTGAAATAGCCAGTGTACAGATTGTTTCCCCCTTTTCCTCCTAAAATAATTTTCAGATAGAGAAGACCATCACCTGTCAACTTCAAATGCTAGTCCCAGGAGCCAACCCCAGCAGAAAAATTTCATGATACATCTCACCATCCATTGTGCATTATTTAAAACTCTAGAGTTGCTGGCATACCCATCAAGGGTATCATATTAACAGATCTACAACAAGTGATGGCTCCAATCACTGTCTTACCTCCCTATACCTCTAACTTACCCTGTAAGGCTGAGCAGGGAGGATGGAGACATTCTCAGCAGCTTGTAGGGGCTGAGAACTCACATTTTGTGTAAACTACACACGGAGAAAAGTGCTTTAAGACTGGAGAGTACAGTGTCTTTCAAGTCCTGATTTCAGCTTTTTTATTGGTAAACTGTTGACCTGCAGAGCTGGATTTCCTCCATCTTTTCCTGACTGCCTATACTAAGACAAGCCCTTAGGAAGGGTCACAATTTCGTCAGATGTGACAAGATAACTATGGGCAGTAGCAAGGAAAATAAGTGCTTTTCACTATAAAAGAAGAAAAAAATGCAAGCCATTTTGTATTGAACTGCTGTAGCTCAGTAATAAAACACCACTCTCGGTGATGAAACACTGCACCTGGACAAAGAGGCTGGACTGTAAGACTTCACGAAACAAGCCAAGCATAGATTTAAAATAGATATACATGACTGGGTCTACCTCCAGCAGCATATATTATGCAATAATGGTGCAATCCCCCATTACAACTGTATATAACACCTGTGTGTTTCTACGTTACCACTGCCCATAATAACAGCCACTATTTACAGACCCTTCTGCATGAAAGCCACTAGCTTTCCTTAATTAAGTTATATTTTCTTAAAAAAAGGGCACAGGGAAAGGGCACAGGGTTCAACAGTTCAGTGGAGCGAAGGGCAGGAGCAGGAATTAAATTGTGTACATGCACCAGGAACACAACTGAGCAGGAAACACATTAGTACATCGACGGGCTGCTGATCTCCCCCACACCTGCATGTCCTTGACATAACCGGACTGGCCCCGCTGCCCTACAGCGCTGGCATCGTAAGGCAGTTTGCATGTTCACACCTGCCAACTTCTGCTTCTAAGCCAGGACAAAGACAACCAGCAAATCATCCACTAAACCGATGTTTTGTTGATGTCTAAATACTGAGAAGGAAAGCAGGCTAAGACTGTTACTTTCTCCCAGAATCACAGAATGATTCCCCTGCACAGTGTTACAGCGCACAAGGGGAAGATTGGCCACAAAGGCAGGTTATGGGATTGGCTGCTTGGAAGGCCATTTATGGTTTTCTCCAGATAAATCGATATTGCAAAAGCTTTTGGACACTAACCTTCTATGGCAGTATCTGTGCAAGTTCCTACAGCCTCTGATAACACACTGGCAGAGGCAAACATCTCATTACCTGCTGTTGGCCCATCATTGTCATCCGTGACATTTTTGCTAAACCCTGTCAAGAATAATCCATCAGGAGGAAAATGGTCATCTTATCCACCTGAGCCCCAGGCTTTCAGCAAAAATGTACACATTTTTTGAGAGGATGATCCATACACTCTCAGGAAAAGACAAGGGAGCCCAAGATGGTCTTTGAGGGCTGCAGCACTATGAGACAGATGGGGCTAATAATTTTCAGAAGCACTGAGCACTGTCAGGTCCAGCCCAGCTCAAGGACAGAAGAATGGGCACAGCATCTAAATTTTAGGCTTTAACATCACTTTGGAGTTAGAGCTAGCCATTCACATGTTCATCCTAGGACAAACGCTTCAGTTGCTCACTGTAAAACCCTCCCAAAGCCAGCTAGCCTTTCAACACTTCAGGGAAGGTTTGCTTCTTTGGTTGGCTGTTTACACCGTGCCTATGAAACAGGGATGCTTAACCTGTGATGGGAGCTCTTAGCCAATAATCTAGCAAAAAAAAGAAAAAAATCAATAGCAATCATAAAAGCAAGACTATTTCACACAGTGTAAGATTTGGTGAGAACCATGCTGCCAATGTAACAGAGAAACAAGAGGTGAAAGGTTTGGGCTGAATAGAATGTCAAAAGCTTAAAATTGAAAGAAAAAAGAAAGAGAAACAAGAAAGAAAAAGTAAAGCAAAAGGCATACCTAAAATTTAAACACTATCTGAATCCAAGTTGGTCCCTTTTCTTTAAAAACTTAAGCTTACACATTTACAGAAGTCAAACAGACCAGGAGAGCTGGCCTGCATTTCCAGCAGAAAGACTGTCACAACTTCCTGACCCTCAAGAACTCACTATCATAGTCCATAGCCTCATCTAAGCTGGGAATAGGGGAACAAGTCTAGCTGAAGGGCTGTGACTACATTAATCACAGGCTAGGCTGGTGGCAGGAGATATGGGGTAGTGACGCTGTCCCAGCTCAGGTGCATTACTGGCACAACAGTGCCGCAACTCGTTGGGTTGCAAAGCCTGAATGAGATGATTTATGCTCTTCAGGGGACATCCCTTCTACCTCTTTCCAAGGAATCATTCATTTATATTATGCTAATGGCAGCTTTTCAATACTCTGAAAGTCTTTCTGACATACACTACAATGGAAAATTGGGGGGGAAATTGCTTTAAAAGGCTCAAACTCACTTACAGCAGTGTGTTGAGTACTGATGCAAATGGTGTAACTCCAATACCTCCAGCCACGCAGAGGCTGACCTCGTAGTACAGGGATTCCTCAAAGGGACTTCCAAAAGGTCCATCCACATAAAGTCTGCAGAAAAAGCAAAAAGAAGACTTTTAGAGAAAGCTGCTAAAATCAGAGAAGAGAGGGAAAGAAAAGCAGGCTGGAATTAGCATCCTACAAAGAATTTGTTTCAATTTCTTATTAGTCTTGGGATACAGAATAGGAAAACCTTTTCCTGGAAAGCTTTATGTGGAGAGAAACCAACATACAAGTGGTATGAAAATCTGTTATATGAAATGTCTTGGCACATTCCACAATTAGACAAGCCATTTTTTTATCACACAGGTGGAGGTGGCTAAATTATGGCTGCCCTTTGTGCCTAGTATTCGAGGGCAAAGAAAGTGCTGCACTGGAAACAATAACAACTTGGTGGGTCATAAGCAGGAAGAGAGTTTGGCTAGCCCTGCCTAGGAGGTTCCCATCCTGAATATCAGCAACAGCTGAGATGGACAAAGGGGTAGAAAAACATATCTTTTTGTGGCTTCCCATAGTGCTTTTCAAGGTCCTCCAGGGAATAAAGAAGAGACCACACATTCCATCCTGTAGTGAGCAAGAGAAACAAATTAACATCTACCTACTCCTTCACATCCAGACCCTTGGGGATGTGATCTATCCCAATCATACAGGATATCTGAAGGGTGGGAGGGGAATCCACTGAGTTTACCTCTTTGACTCATGTCTCTCATTTTTACAACAGTTTTTCCTACCTGTTTGTAAAGATCATTTAGGAAACTGAGTCCCATTTCCAACCCATTTTTAATATTTCAGATACTGCTGGAAAGTCAGTTGACTATAATTTTAAAATGGGCTTATAGGAATCTTCAAAAATTTGACCTCCAAGTCCTTCCTACACTGCTGAAAGTCTGACCAAGGTCATCCACAGACAGCTCAAAATGTATTTGCTGTAATATCTCTAATAATATTCACATACCCCCTGTTCTACTTACGGAATACCAACTGCATATCTTACTTCGGTAACATGTTCACCTTTAGAAACTATTATGAAGACAACCTGAACAGTGCGTTTAGTCAAGATCAATTCTATGTATGAGTGGCTCACATTTTAGGTAGCTGGTGAATACAGCAAAGTGTGGTGGGACCAGCACTGCATTCAGCAGCTCAGTGACTAGGTATTTGCTCACAGCTATGCTGACCGATGTTAACCTCTGGCCTGAGTCCACACAACAGTTCCAACATACATATTTTCATACACACACACACACACACATATACTGATACTATTATGCAACTAAGCTAGGTGTACTATTTGTCGAATAAAAGGCCATAAGCTTCTCCTTTGTAGCATCAGCCAGAGAATTAAAGGCAGATGAGACATCTCTTTCCCAGACAAACTCTTCCAACCCTCATATGATTCTTTCTTTTTGAGGGCTGGATTTTAGCCATAACTTAAAACTTCAGCCTGATCTCATTTCTTTCAGTTTTGTGGTCTGACCTTTGGCATCTTACCAGTCAAGACAACATTTTGTCTGGGTGTCCTTGGCCAATATGGTCCTGTCTAGGAAATTTCTTCCAGGCCTCTGCTATTGCTGACATCTTGATGTCTCATATGTTAGGCTCCTTCTTCTACAGTGTCTTAGCTAAACACAGATAAGTACCTACTTCCTGATGGATCTGGAGGCAAACAGGCTGATCCTTAACTATGTCCTGTACCTTACAAACTCCTCTCTTGGCTTTTGGTGTCCTACCTGGAGAGAAAGGGAGAAGACACTGGGCTAGTCACAGCCATCATTGGAAGGCACTGGAAGTGCTGGCAGCAGACATTTTTAAATAACCAAAATTCCTCACTGATATTTATAACTAGTGAAACTGCAACCTAAATATGAGTACTCTTATTTCTGTCTTTGTACTCTGAAGTCACTACAGTATTCTACAAATGTTCTCTTGAAAAATCTCAAAGCTTTTCAGTGTCAGGTATGTTAGTACCAGCATGATGAGAATACTAGAAAAACAACTTCAGTCCTTACTTAGGACAAACAAATTATTTTGCACAATGGGGCCAAGAAAAACTTAACTGGACATGTGCATACAATACAAACAGAACTTTAAGCATCTTCTCATTAAATATTTCCTGTTTCATAACACTTTATACCGTCTTTGCTGAACAGGGTTTATTTTCCACTAATGAAATGATGCCATTGCTGGTGCAGAGTGCAGCAGCTGCTGCTTTAAGAGATCTTCTAAGTGTTGCACTACCATCTGAGGAGGTAAAGGAGCATCTCTTATTTAAATAAGTAACAGGGGAAATGTAGAGAAGCAGGTTGTTACTCTGAAATTAATCTCATCCAGGGGACATTTTGAGAGAAGTCCACAAATGTTACAGGTCTCATATCAACAGAGATCTAATTTTAGGTTATCAGTATAGGGCAAAAAGAAAAAACAATACTGGATAATGAAGTCCAGCAATGGAAGTCCACTGTCATTCCTGGCATACCTCTTCTACATATGTTACCCTAATCAGATCCTGCCTAGCTGGTGAAATCTGGAGAATTACTCCTAAAGGTATGAAAGGCATAAGCACAGGCCTGAGGGAAATTCTTTGCATTTTGCACAAGCAACACTAACTTTCATTTGGATACACAAACTTAAAGTCAATATTTTTTGGGGAAAAAAAACCAAGCAAACAAAACAAAAACAGACTAGCAAAGCAGATTTTTCCAGAAATGACCACAGCGGATGTGACAATAGTCATATAGTCTAGGGATGCCACTTAGCACAACTCCACTTAAGTCTACTTGAGGACTATCTGAAGTGTGCATGTCTGTCTGATCTCAGCAGGGACTAAGCAATTCCTGGAAAGTTGGAGTGCCACTGGATATCACTGACATGACCAGAGTTGAAACACGCAAAACTAGATCTGGTCACTGCAAACCAGTCAAGCACAGTGCATAATCCCATGACAGAAATGCAAGAAACAATCTTCAATTAAGTATGCATTTTGGTCAGATGGCTTTGGTTTGTGGCCCATTAGCCCCATCTGGCCTGCAAAATATTTCTGTCTGCCCACTGTGTCTTCCTCTGACGAGTGAGGAGCAGTTGTCTGGACAGCAAATGCAGTCAGAGAAGCCAAGAGCCTCCTGCAGTGCCTGCATGTGGTCCAGCACAGAACAGCCAGAAGTCATCGCTTACAAGTGTGAGAAAGAGAAATGGGGAAAAAGCTGGAGAAATACTGCTACTGCATCAACCCACTCCACAAGACTGCCTGAAAAGACTGATTCCAAGGATAGCATGATCTCCCTGGAAGATTTTATTGGATGCCATAAACATGCACTATTTAATCCTGTTTTACTATGGGAATAATTTATAACTGAAAGAAATGTGGTTCTGATGCCTTGATGGAAGTGCTCGTTTAGGAACTGGTCCTTCTTTTATTCAAGTCAGTGGAAGAAAAAAACCTCCTGATGCCGTATTGAACAGCGCAGTGATGAACAGAGCAGCGATTCAGTCATGGACTTTTGCGGAGACTATGCAACTTTCGCTTCCTGTCAACTTGTTCCTTGCTTTCATTTGGTAGTACTGAAAAGTTGTGCATAAAAGCACTTCATTATTGCAAATGAAAACTGACAGTGTTCAATACAAAGACAGACAAGACAAGGGGGTAAGAGGACTTTTTGTTTCTTGAGTTGCACCCCAGATATATCACACTACCATACTACGTTCTCCTATCCCCCCAGATTTAATTTAATTAATATGAAGGAAGGGAATGGAATTTTACTGAAAGTTTAGAAATTCCCCCTTCAGGCAAACTTATTCAAATAACGAGTTGTTCTTTTCACATGCATTGATTTCCAGTCTTAGGAGTGCTCTCAGTTACTCTGGCACAATTTCTTAGTTCACAAACAGAAGAAAAGCTCCTCAAAGCAGAACAGATCACAAAAAATGTCAAATCACATTATTAAAAAGCATCTTACAGGTAGCTGGTGAACACATTTTCTTTTTAAAGCACACTTACATTCTACAATACAGCGGTACAGAAATATCCCAACAAGCAGCAAGACAGCTTATTCCAGCACTGGGCAATGCAACTGCACTAACATGGAGGCTGTCCCTAAACCAAGGGACACTGTCTCAGTGACACAGGCAGCTGTACTGCTTTTGAGACCCAAGTTATTATCTTCCATACAGAACTGCATAGTGAAGTGTGGAGACACCTGCTCATGCCTCTGCTGGACTTGGAACTCAGTGCCATGCTTTACTTCAGGGTGTAGGTGCCCTTAGAAAAGTTTAATGCTTATATTGTACTTCACTGCCCAACTGTAAATGTTGATATTACATATTTTTCCAGGCTCTTTGGGAGCTACTGTAAGACATTATCTTGGATATTAGTGGAATAACAGATGGATAGGCAAGTTAATTCAAGAGCATGTAGGAAATTTTAATTAAAGAAGTATCAGCATTTGCAAGCTGAACAAAATGCTTGGATGCAAAGTCTGCATAGAGCACAGAAAGTGAAGTCCTAGTCTGACTGAAGTTTGTGGCAAAACTCTTACCAATATCAACATAGCAAGGATTTCACCCAGCAGTACGAGATTTTATATCCTTGGAGCAGTATTCAGTTTGTTACTAAGACCCAGGTGTAGGTATCTTTGTGTAAGCATACTGAGTAAATTCTCCATACAGTCAAAAGAGACGTAGTCAATACAGTTCATAGAGCCTAGTGAGAGATTCAAGTTGTGATGAATTGCTCTCTATGTCTACTGACTGTATTGACTCAATTCAACAGGACCTTAGAGATCGGTGTCCCTCTGGAACAGCAGCTGCAAGCAAAAGAAAACTGAAGTGGCACTAGATACCTAGTCTGACACGCCTGAATCCAGAAGTAGATATCCACTGAGATAACTGGAGCTTTGATACCTAGCTCACACACAGACACCTACATTCAGATGTCTCCAGCTGGAGCTGAATCCCTCCCCCGATACCCTGTGAAAAGCCCATGTCATTGACTTCAACAGGTTTTGGATAAAGTTCTCAAAAGTCACAATAAAATCAGCTAAACAACCCTCATCACATGATGGTTCTTCTTTCTAACTTGTCCTACCGAAACCACAGCTCAGTACTGCCACGATGGATACAGCTTGAGAACTCCAAGGAACCGACTATCTTACGGCTGAAACAGTCTCCTTACGCTCTTCTGCTGCTGTAACTCTTATGCACCAGAGAGATGCCACCACCTCCCTCTGATAATCCATAATACCAGCCTCCACCCCCACGTGATAAATATTCAAACCAATGCCAATGGGAAATCAGTTCCTCCCACACTGCCCTTCATGCCTAGGAGGAAATCTCTGTAAACATCTGCAGAGCTATTTCATTATCTCCCTTCAAATTCCTTCTTAAGACTCCTCTTTTCTCGAATATCTAAAAAAACAATAAACCAGAAGTTGACAGTAGGTAGGCTGCCGATGTGCCTGCTGTAGCGCAGTCTTATTCTGGCCCAGTACTGTATCACTGTTTCCTTGAATTTTCTGTCTGATCGTATCCATCTACTGTCTCCTGTTCTAGTTTAAGTTGATTTCATCAGGATAGTCCCTCTGCTGTGTGACTGTGTGCATCAGAATGGCTTCCTGATGCATGACTGGTTCTTCAGGGCACTAGGATAATACAGAAAAATTAAGAATTACTGGAAACCATCCAATATTGAAACTTCTATCTGACGCAATCTTTCATGTGCCAGGTGTGCAGCAAGCAATACTGACTACAAAAGTGTTCCACTTTGGGTTCAATGGCTTAGCTCACAGTGCTCAGTAAAAACCTAGCTACAACAAATCACATGATTTTATTTTTCAAAGAAGTTGCACTTACTACTGTTAAAGATTTTCAAATACATTATGCAGCAAAAATCCAGAAAGCTGTTTCATCTTTTGAAGTCAACATATGACACTCCATGATACTGTTTAAACTTCAATTAGTAAGTGTACACTCTGACAGTATTTTTCCAGTGGGCTTGTAATTATTGACAACATTTCAGTACTAACAGCCCTTTACAGATGAAGAACCACCACTGAACAAAGCACATTATCCTTAGTTTGTACGGATTTCTGAAACTAAAATGGCTTTCAACGTTTAAATGTGTAACAAAATGTGACATCTGTCATGTGAGATCAGAGACTCCTAAGTGTTCTCCTGATATTGTGAAGGGTGGTGTTTTCATTAAAGAAAACAGCAGCCCTTAGACAAGCAAGCTTGTAAAACCCAGTGGGTCCAATTTACTTTATATACTATTTTGCGTAAGATTGCAAAATGTTATTACTCTAATTCATATTTCATTAGGCATTCTCTCATTTTTTTTAACAGCTTGAGGTTAATTTCTGATTGATTATTCACATTTTTTCCTTTTAATTTTAGACATATTCCTACAATATGTACTAGAGCTTGTGGAAGTTTTCTTTTCTACACAAGTTACTTCCTTTATCAATTGGTGAAACATCCAATTATAACAATGTAGATGGCTCAAAACCCCATAAAATCAATGAGCATCAGACTATCTTCTCATAGAAACATGAAAAATTGTTATAATTTTTAAAATTATAGAAAAGCCATTGGTTTTAGTATATCTCAGTTCCATTTATTCTTCCCTGGTTCGGCAAAACAAAATGAAATCACTCACTCTTCAGCTCATTGTACTCTCAGGGCCCAGAGAAGACTGAAGAAGAATTTCCATTCCTACAACACCCTTAGCAAAAGAAAAGATATTGAAGGCATGATGACAAGGGCAAGAAAGTGGAAAAGCAGAGCAAGCAGCTCCTTTTTCATGGATAAGGCTCCTTCTGTAAACCCTGAACTGAAATCCATAGCTGTCTACGAGGCACAGTGCAGGTTCAAGGAGAAGAAGATCCCACTGGAGTAGGCTGGAACACTACATCACCAAAAGCCGTACAGCTGCCTACGGGCAGCTGGACTTGTAACAGAGGAGTGAGGAGGATGGTGGAAGAGGAGAAAAGAACCCCGTAACTATGAATGAAAATTTCAGAAAAGCTTAGAGATAGAACTTCCACTGAAGGCAACAGAAAACAGACTTGCATGGATGGACATGCTTGTAAGCATGTCTTTTCCTTGTTCAGGACTTCTTGAGCAATCTGAAGGTAATCTCTCAGACCAAGTTCATCTTCCTCAGAATTGAAAAAAACTGTCTAAATATTGCCTAAAGTATTTATGGAGTGCCCATATTTCTTATTACTCACTGCTGACTATCATAGGAAAGAAGCAACAGTTTCGACCATTCACTTCATTGAAAAGGTCTCTAAAACCACTATAAGAGCTACAATCAAATATAATTATGTATTCAGACAACTTTGTTCTCTTAAAGTACCTGTACTTTCTGTACCAAATTCTTGGGTCAATATTCTTAATTAATGTTGTATTAATTCTTCTCCATGGCAGCCTTTGTACTGTCATTCTTATAAAATTTATTTCTTTGATTAAAGTTCAAATGAAAAAAATGAATTCATTTTACTATAACAAGAAATCCAATTTTCCACTTATTTCCTTACCAATTACAGTATCTATTTTGTGAAGTGCCTTCCTCTCTGTAAACTTGTCTCCTACCAGTTTTGCCTCAGTTAATAAAGTAAAATAAAAAGAAGAGCATTTATCATGACTGCACCACCTATTGTAACTTGCTTTTTGAAAATTTAGTTCATTACACCATTAAGTGATAAGATGCTGCAGACCAGCAACCACAATTAGGTTGAGTGTGTTTGCCATATTTCTCCACAGCTCATTAGCTGGCACAGTAGTTATCTGCCCATCTCTCTGAAAATGTCTGCTGTAGAGCAATCCACTTCCATATTTGACCTTTGGTCTCTTTCAATATTTACAGGAAGCTTTTTCTTGCCTATACTGTTCCCTTTGGTGGTCACCTCAGAGTTGCCATCCAGAAGACAGTAAGGGTCCTTCTCACAAGCAGTGCTGATATTAGCACTGAGCCTCCTCTTCCTCACTTGGTAAATTATACTCACTGAGACAGGATATCCCACACCCCCATGTCAGTGGAAATACCTGCAGCATCAGTATCTCAGGATACAATGGGATATCTTAAGTAACTGAAGCATACTGAAGCAACTGGATTGCAGATCTCAGATGCCGATTCAAGGTTTTCACACCTGTAATTAGTACACATTAACCAGCACTGGAGGTCTAATGCAGTTTCCACAGCCAGGGTTTGGGTATTATCAAGTTAAGTAAAAAGTCTGTATGAGAGTTTAGGACTCAGGAAAGCTTGACATTCAGCATATACATGAGACACAGTAGTTCCCCACCCCTGGCAGCTGCTTTGCACCTACAAATATACTCGGGGGGCATGTTATACCAAGGGTCAAAATACTTTTTTTGATAGAGTAGGCTGGGGGAAAAAGGAGACCACTCTAATTAGACATCCACACTGCCAGTAGGCTTTCCTGATCAAGCTCTAACACACCTTAGGGCTGAGGAAATAAATGTGGGCACTTGCTGACACATCCCAAGGACAACAAGTGCAGAAATTAAAATCCTAGCTAGGTACCTGCAGAAACAAAAAGGGAGGAGAGAAGCAGCTGACGAGTGCTGGAAGATATAGCCGGCAGCAGATCAACCTGAAGACAAGGACAGGCATATCATGATCCCCTGCAAAGGCAGCCCGCTCAGTTTCTTCGGACTAGATTAAGCAGAGATGGAGAATTCAAAATGAAGAGAATAAGAAGGAAAAAAAAAAGGACAAATCTCATAACAAATTCTGAAGTTGGAATGAAGTAGTTAATCCTGCCATACAACGGGATCCTTAATACACAGCAAACCTAAGCATAAATATGCTACCTAAAATGTAATAAATCCCCAAGAAAACTTTGTCCTGTCTTATTGCTGACTCTTTTCTGTCTTAGGTGTACATTAGGTAAGCACAGTGACTTAGTCCAGCCAGAAGCTCTGGACTACTGTCTTTTTAAGGAAATGTCTCTCACAGCTACACTTCCTTTATAGAAAAATGCTCTCCATGAGTCTCACATCATATACAGACCAGTGAATACGCCTATAGAAAGACATTTCCTTCAGGGCAGCTTCATGAAGCAAGTAATACTGGTTTGAGGGTCTATAAAATATCTTTGCTTGAACTTAGCTGCCAGGAAGCCTAGAAAGAAGTTCTCTAAATATTGATCTGACGGTTGAGGAGTGAGGTCTGCAAGATAACGATACGGCAACTTGAGATGGCTTCCAGATGTTCAGTGATCGTCAGACAAGCTTATTTCCTTAGGCAGACAGTCTCTTATCTGGAAAGGGCTGCAGAAAACTTGCAAGGCCAAAATGGAAAGAAAGAACGTCTGCTGAACGCTAGGGTGAACCATACACAGTTGTAGTAAAATGGCAGATTAAGGATGAGATAATCCAACTTTGAGCAGGAACTTCTGAAGTCAACGTAAGCCTATAGATGAATCTGTGTACAGTTCACAGGCAGAAGCTTATCAAGCTACCAGAAAATATACCGCATTACATTGTAGATGACCTCAGTCCAGCCCTGATCATCTTGACCTCTTCATTGTTTCTCTCTGAATATGCTCCAACTTGTTTCAAGTTCTGTTTCCTAGAATGAATGCACCATTATTGTCTGCAGTGTTCTAATTTCAGTCCTGCCAAGGCTCTATATAATGGCATCTTTATGCATAGGTGGTAGTGTCATTATTATTACCTTTCTAGATATACAAAGATGCCTATCTCTGTACAGCCCTCTGGCCTCTTGGGTTATTCAAAATAAAGAATTTTTAAGTTCCTTTAAGCTGTTATCTTTCTATGTGCTGTAAGAGTATCCATGATAACAGAGAGTCTTATTTTTAGCATTTCTGTGAGCTTTAAGCAGCTGAGAGAGAACAGGTGACCCCAAACAAGACAGCTGAGCAAGTGACTTGGTGAGAGACAGAGAGAGGGGACTACTGTTTAAGTACTTCAGATCTACAATTCCTCTCATAACCCTTCCCACCCTTACTTTTCACCAACATCCTGAGGATTACAACCCGCTGGGTGAGAAACACTGCTGTAGGGCAAGGTGACTGTAAGGCACTGAAGAGAACAGAGGCTGGACATCACACCAGAATACACCTGGCATAGAGTCAGTGTCTAAGCCGAAGGGGCTTTTGCTGTAGGCCCAATACCACTTCCTATTGACCAGGCATCCTGTGAATACACAGAGAAAACACACTGTCTGTGACTGGTCTTGTCACTCAAGAGACACACAGTATGTCTGACTAGTGAGACTTCTTGCATAAAACCAGTATCCTGCAGCTCCACACTGGCCAAGCTGATCCCCGTTACGTTCACTGTCATTGTGAAATGTAGATCACAGGACTGTACCCCAGGTCTGGCCTCAAATGCCACCTTTGATCGGCCAGAGAGGAAGAGAAGTCCAGCCTTCTAATCCCATCTCCCTCATGCTGATCTACTATCATTTCCAGAATGTCATTTACATCCTCAGCTATGCTCTTCCTTTTGATGAAACCAGGTAGCAACACTTTCTCATACCTCCCCTCCACAAGATCAGGAACGCTTAATTTAATAGGTTTAATACTCTGATACACGCAGACAAAAGGCTGTTATAAATTGTTAAGTATAATCCTAACATTTCCACTTTCCCATTCGCTGTTTATTCTTCGTTGATGATAAATTCTCTCTTGGCAAACTGTCTGACATTTCTGCCTATTGCAACTCACCTTCCCTTTCTTCCACCCACCTCCTGAAATTTTCCAGATCATTCAGAAATCTCAATCCATCTGCTCTGAAATAAACTGTCCTCCCTGGCCCAGTATCTGAGGATTTAATTAACTTGGTGTTTACATCTCCCTCCTTGTCATTCATTACCTGATAAATTGAAAAGAACAAGTCCCAAGATGAACTGCTGCATATTTGATACCTCATCCCTTTTAAAACTGTCTGCGTAAGAACTATTTGCTGCTTGCCACCTGTCAGCACTGACTTTTTCTTTTTTTTCTTTTTAATACACTGTGCTGTATTCTTATTTAGACAATATTTTGCTAAATTCTCTGTGAAAAAAAAAAGGTGACTCTAGGACGAATCAAATGACAAAAAGGCCACTGAATTCCACGATACCAGGATTTAGTTCTGCCGGACTGAAAGGCATATTGTCCAGCAGATATCCACTACATAAGTGGAGATAAATACCAGGTCTACTTTTCAGTATTTATCCTGATGTGGTACCTATATTTGCAACTAGATTTGCACCAGGAAATGGGCAGTACACGATGGATGAAATCCCAGTTCTCCAGGTTTTGCGTATCTACCAAACTTCAGTTTTTGAAGAGCTGACTCTGTATCCATCAGCTGCGATCGGTGGTCTAGGTTTTCCGCGTACCATTTACTTTCTTTCTATTTAAGAGTTGCCTTAACAATTGTAATTTAAACAAATTGTAAAGTGAAAATTGGACTGACAACTTTCTGATTGTTCCTTTCGGAGATTCTGAAATTGCATTCATGTTTTTCCTAATGGCTGCATTCACAAACCACTTGCTAAAGCACTGCCACGTTTCTAATGTTCCTACTGCTACATCTATTTCGGAAGTGCCCAAAGGTCCCTAATCAAAAGGTAGTTTCCCCCTTGGGGTACGAACTTTACAAAGAGCACAAAGAGGAAGGACGAATGCAGCAGCTTGGGTGCTGTGCTGGGATCCAACCTGCTCTCTGCCATGCCTGCCTTAGGAGAACATGGGCAAGTCGGTTTGACACCATGGGACAGCATCTACCTGTTACACAAGAATAGTTCTATTTCTCGAACAGAGAAGAGCACTGCAACAATGACTTCATTAAAGGCTGTGAGGCCCATAGATACATCTATAATGGTGGTCATAAATCCCATAAATATGTGGATTACAGTCCTTAATAAGCAGACAAAAGGAAAGGAAGGACAACATTACACAAAGGAGTGTTTCTAGGGATTCATTGTTTTACAGTTTCAGCTGTCTAACCTGTGCAGACCAGACTGATACACAGTTAAAAAGGGTAAGTGATAGCTTCTTATCTCATTGGAGAAATCTTGCCAAGACAAACAAGTGAAAGAAAGGGTAAAGATGACTGTGGATAAAGGCACCAGCCCTGTTATTTCCTTGTTAACTCTATTTCATTAGTTTGGTTAACCTTACACATCAGTGTTCAAATACTTGACTGGAAAGGGGTTTTTTAGCACCAGTGATCCAATGATAATAAAAACACAGATGATTTAGAAGCACTTTTGAAAAAGTCACTTGAACTTTCATCCTCCAAGAGACCTTCAAGTACAGAGAAAAACAGACCCTCAGACTCAGCAAAATCAAGACATCTTTTTTTTTTTAATAGATGCTAAATATTTAACACATGACTCTTCTCCTTGGACATCAGAAGATGGATGGAACAAGGGAATGAGCCAAATTTAATTAGCTCTTAATTGCCAAAACATATTCACACTGTGCAGATGCTGTTCACTGGTGCCAGAATCTGAGCACAGAGCCAAATAACTAACCACAAAGTTAATCCAGTGAGGGGGGTTCACCTGACCATGAGCAGCTGGCATAGCCAATGCAGAGCTAAATGGATTTCTTAAGCTCCAGGGATGCTCTTTACAGTTGCTTGCAGCCAATCTGCTCTATTTTGCCGTCAAATGACGAGAGAGCCAGCTCAAATTTCGATAAACACTGTTTGCACCAATTCCTTAAAGTGAATTCCTTAACTGTAGTGTAAAACTGCACCGAGATGAAGAAAAGGTAACCATCAACCACTACACAGCTAGTTACTGCCATCTAATAAGGTGAAGGCAAAATGCATCCAGACACACACAAAAATGCATTCAAACAGCAAAGCGCTGCTGCAGATGGGGCAGTGAAAGCTAGAAAAGTTCCCCATGGCACAAGTGCTGCTTGTGCTGACTCTGAAAGAGGGAAGCGGGGGCTGAGCCGCAGGGGACAGCCCTTCTGCTGCACTTAGAGCTTGGAATTAGATGTTCAAGCACATGCTAATGGCACCAGGGGTGAAAGAAGCCTTGGAGATGCCAAACTCGCAGCCTGTTTTCTCCTGGGGACACGGCGATCTGCAAACAAATTAGTAAGACATTCCTTAAACCCTCCACCCCAACAAAAGCCAGAAGGAGTTCAAGTTGTCCGTCAATGCTAGCATTGCTTGCCTGTCACGGAAGAGCAGTGCCCAGAGGCTCTCATTACAATCACAGCCTCACACAGCTGAACAAGCTCATTTTATTTTGCTCTGCTGATCCCATAAGGTAAACCTGTTCTTTTGAATTAAGGCATCTTTCTCCACGCAATGTGTGGACTACGCACAAAACAGAAAGCTACATCTGTCTTTTCTTCCTCCCTGCTCTCTGTCCCTCCCTCCCTCCACCTTCCCAATCAGACCACACAAAATTCAGCATCACTGTTTCCTTCCGAGCCATTCAGAAACCAACTTCTGTTAGAGAGTTTTTTCTTCAGTTCACCAGCAAGTTTGACATATGTGAGCTGAAGCAAATTTCATTTCCTCTCCTTGAAACAAAACAGGGCTGACAGAGAGGCTGGCAGGTAATGGTTGTCCTTCACAGAAAGTTTGATCTTTCTGGAGGAAAAGCAGCATAGTATTTCACTTGGACATGACTGAAATATGTAACCAACGACATTTACACTCTTTAGGTCAGCTGTGATCCTTCAGCACAGCAACCCCTGCCCTTCCCACTCAGAGATGCTGGCACAACTAGCGAATTGCCTCCTGTATCACCCTAACTAATGGATTTTGGTACTTGCTAGTCTTTCTTGCAGCTTAAACTAAAAAGTTATGGAAAGCCAGAGTTCGGTCCGCAACTCTGGAGATCTCATCTTATACCAGCTTGAACAAAGTGCCAGTTTCCTAGATTTGAGCAAAGTGAGTGGCATCTCTCCAACACATTTCCAACTCTTACTGATGGAGCAATTAGCTGAAAGCCTAGAACTGCTCCCCTTGAAAACTGCCGTGGCAGGAGACATTTTTGTTATATTCTTAAGATCACAGAGCTTCATCTTCACAAGGCACAATGTCCACAACATCAGGTTTATGACTCCTTTACAAGATAACATCATATCTACATGATTTGCCTCATCCAAGTCAAAAATACATCTGGCAATGAAGCACAAGAAGATGTGCTGCCACCTTTTCTTTGGCCTTGCTCTGGTAATAATAGTACCACGTGATGGAGAAATTGTCACCAACAACTTCCATTGCTCTATTTTCCCTAACAACATAAAAAGTATGGCACAAAAAATTAACTACAAATAGCTTTCAAAGTCTTTTGAGAGGGGATGCAAATACCTTTTTTTTGGAGAAAACACTGGAAGCAAATGCCTGCATTTCAAATATTGTTTAGGAAGCTTCAGCTATCCAGGCAAAAAAGGACAATTTATTCTATTTTAAGACCTTCAGAATTGGTTTAGCAGAGGGAAATCAATGTAATAAAGAAATTCAGTCTTTTATGGTGATTTGTCTAAAAGAGGAAGCAATTATACCTCAAACATTCCAATATTAGAAATCACCAACAACAATGCATCTAAAATCTATTTTAAGCCTTAAAGATATGGTATACAGTGAAAGGAATACAACGCTATAATATCCTTACATAATGTCATGATGCACCATACAGAGGAAAGCAAGACCACAGTCCTCAGAAGTGCTCAGACATTTGGCTCTCGTTAGACACCTCTGAGTACTTTTTGAAACCAGAAAGGATACAGGGAACACTTACACTAACGACTGTATAGGTTGTAGTATAGGTTACTGTTTCCATGCATTCATAGAATCATAGAATCCTTAAGGCTGGAAAAGACCTCTAAGATCATTAAGTCCAACCATCAATCCTACACCCCCATGCTTGCTAAACCATATCCCGAAGTGCCACATCTACACATTTTTTGCACACCTCCAGGGATAGGGACTCCACCACTTCCCTGGGCAGCCTATTCCAGTGCCTGACCACTCTTTCAGTAAAGAAATTTTTCCGGATATCCAGTCTAAACCTCCCTAATGCAACTTGAGGCCATTGCCTCTCATCCTATTGCTAGTTAGTTGGGAGAAGAGACCAACACCTGCTTCGCTACAACCTCCTTTCAGGTAGCTGTAGAGAGCAACATGGTCTCCCGTCAGCCTCCTCTTTTCCACACTAAACAACCCCAGTTGATCAGAGTAGGGGGACTGACCCTGTTCCCATGCATTTTTTTGGAGTATGCAGCAATTTTGCCTTATACAAGCTCCCAGAGGAATGAGGAAAGTTCCTTGCAGTTTGGTCCTAAATGAGTTTCAACCATACATAAACTTAATTTAAACAGCATATTACAAAGATACCTTGACAGCAGCGGATAATTAAGTCATAAAGCAAAGTGTGACATGAAAGCTATTAGCCTCTAAAGCAAATGATTTCAGTATCTTTTCATTCTGATTGGTGCCTATGACACAGCTTCTGTCATTGCTTTGAGGGGAGAAAAAATGGCACTACATTCATGATACCAAGGAAAAGGATTGCTAGTTATCTCACTCAACACATGCAATGCCTCACTTTCAGTGCAGATGCTTAGACTGGTAATTTTCCGACAAAGCTGTAACCCACAAAATTCTTCCATTAAAAAACAGCAACCGGGAACTCTGAATATCACCCAATTTATCTTCACCATCCATCAACTCAGTTCATATCTTCTATTCAAACAGCTTTTGTGTTATGACTTATCTACTTCAGTCTCCAATTCTGCTCATGAACAGCATCAGCAAGATGATTAGGCAACACTCAGAAAGGATTTGGCAGCTGATATCATGGGCTGTTACTGTTCTGCAGCTGCTAACAATGTTTTCCAGCTGCGAGCTGTCTGGCTGTTCAAAAGCACTTGCGATTCTTATAAACCACTTGACGTGGTTACAGAACTTTCCTTGGGGCTAGGCTTGGCCTACTGAGCACAATCTCCCAGCAGCCAACTCCCATCCCCATGACTGAGGATAATTAATATCTGCAATAACATAATATAGGACGAGATGGATTTTCTACCACTACTAGTTTTTAAGACTTCATAGATACTTCTGAGCTAAGCTCTAGCCTAGATCCTGAGACATCTACCTCCAAAACATGGGGTTGATGTACATGTTTACTTGGGGATGCTCAATTCAGGGTGGTCCAGTTGGCATCCCACAGCCCAGATACCCTATCCATTTCTCAGAAGAGAAATGCTGCCCCTGATTATCACCAAGAGCTTAAAGTCCAACTTGTTGCATGAGAAAGAAATGTGAAGTGTTTCCCTCACATTTACTAAAGAGCCCGGCCTTCAGAAATGAACCACTCCACCAGTGCCACTCACCAAAACATTGCTAAAACTGAAATCTAGGCTCATGTCCTGATGAGAACAAGCCATCCTTGTCCATTTTATGCAAAACTAGAGCATCACAACTGTCTCCTTTGGCTTGCAGGTTCATGCTCCCCTCTGCTCTTACACAGAGCACATACTTGCTTTGCTACCCCAGGGGCAGCAGCAGTGTATGCTGTTTTTTGCGGTATTAAACAGCATGAAGAGGGACTTGTGGTACACCTGAGACGCTTATTTAACAGTTTATCTGCTTCTTCAGACCTTGTTTGGGGAAGGGCCATAACAGCAATGAATGGTGCTAAATTTCTGCCCTCCTCAGAGACCAGGAAATACCATTTTTTGCATATGTCTTGCATGAAATGCAAAGAACAACACGGTAGGCAACTCCTTTTTCCTTCCCAGTTTCTTTCACATGTTTAGGGGCATAATATTGTCCATTTTCCCCTTTATTCTAGCTGGAATTTTTCTTTTCTCCCTTTTTCACCAAGACTTACTAACAAAACACCAACAAAAGAAGCTGCTTCCTTTAACAAGTGCTATGAAAGAAAGGAGCCTCCGGGGTCCCTCACTGAAAGCATGGGGCCAAAAATCAAATTGCTAATGTGTAGGTAGGCGTATAGGAGTGGATGAATGCTGTTGGTCCCTTTTATCCATAGAGTCAAGGAGGAAGTCACAACCATCAACAACCACAACTCTTTAGCACTTGTTCTTTTTGGAGAGCCTGGTGCTTGGATTTCTGTAACTATGGTAATTGTGAAATTGTTCTTTAAACTAATATAAGCCATTATTTTTAAAACTATGATAAAACTGTATACAAGGCCAGAAGGGATCATTGTAACTCTCTCTTGCATAATGAGTCAAAGAACTTCACTAATAATTTCTGCATCAAACTGCTATAACTTCTGTTTGAGCTGTTTAAAAAAACATCCTTCAAGACATCTGGTAGCAGGTAATTCCTCACAGTCTCCCACTGCTGCTCAGTAGTAGGCAGGTATATATCAATTAAATCAACAGGCTTTATCAAGAAACATGCTCATGCTCCCAAATAGCAGAATGAAAACGAGCTGTGGTGTTTTGTCTTATATTGTTCACTTCGAACTCCCAAATATTTTGAACGGTTTAAGCATCTTTTATTTTCAGTCAGCCCTTTTACTTTCTCAACTGGGAGTATTGAAATGTTTTTCATAAAAGAGTTCATGATTGCTAATGAGCCACAACTATGCTATGATGAACAGAACTAAGTTAAACTTGCGTTCTAGGTTGCTTGGTACTTAAAGAGAACATATATGCACACAGAGCTTCAATTTTGCATGTATGTTGCTGCACAAATCTCTCAGAGAACACAGGTTTTTCTCCACATCTCTCTACATCTGAAAGATGTCTACTTGTTTCTCCAAAGTTTCTTCGATGTCACGTCTGAGCCCTGCTGAACTTAGCAGGAAAAATCCCCTTCCTCTGCGTTGTCAGTACTTGAACTTGGAGCCTTTGGAAACAGAACAGAAGCATCCTTATTTTGCACTAGAAGTTACTGGGGCATTGTATTGATACTCTAAAAAAATATAGCCTCTGTCTCGGAATTTGTGACCCACATTTGAGTTTAATGTGCAGTCCTAAATATTTCAAGATATTGACTTGATCTTGTTTGATATTGTGTCCACATGAGTCTTCGTAGGATCTGAGCCCAAACACATAGTGCACGGTATGAATCACTGTCCTCTTTCTTCCCATTTTCATTATGGCTTGAACAAAATCTAGATACAATGCTTGCATTTTTAGTGATTTGATTACTCCTATCACATGACTGTTGTTTTTTATTAACAGCCACCAGCCTTTAACCCATTGACACCAAACTGGGAGGTGTGGTAGATACACCAGAAGGCTGTGCTGCCATTCAGCGTGACCTGGATAGGCTGGAAAGTTGGGCAGAGAGGAACCTGATGAGGTTCAACAAGG
>Ga0065711_1001584_pt1 | contig 41959 bp, 25 predicted proteins | sample Hoacrofraction12_FD_59098 | JGI IMG/M metagenome (GOLD analysis project Ga0065711, IMG submission 59098) | Hoatzin crop microbial communities from Cojedes, Venezuela - Epithelial fraction 12 v2 (version 2) | ecosystem: Host-associated > Birds > Digestive system > Esophagus > Crop | place...
CAGAGCTGAACGCAGTACTCCAGGTGAGGTCTCACCAGAGCAGAGTAGAGGGGCAGAATCACCTCTCTCGACCTGCTGGCCACGCTTCTCTTGATGCAGCCCAGGACACGACTGGCCCTCTGGGCTGCCAACACACATTGCTGGCTCATGTCCAGCCTTTCGTCTATCAGTACCCCCAAGTCCCTCTCAGCAGGGCTGCTCTCAATCCTTCCTCTTTTAAAAGGCTGAATACCCTCCTTACCAACCTACTCAAAGCCCTAGTGCTGTCTCCTCTTCCTTCATTCTCAGGTCTCTTTTGAAAAGTTTTATGGGCTACTGGTGAGTAAATAGATTACACAATACTTTCTAAATCTCCCCTTCCACCCCATCCCATCATTAGAAGTAGGCCACCAAGATGTGAAAAGATACTAAAATTATTAACAGGCTTTTATTTATTCTAGAAGGATTTCGCAATGCAATTGAACATGTTTTACTTCACGAATATTCATAATTAATTATGTTTACATGTAAGTAATAGAAGTCTACATGACTTTGAATTCTATCTGACATTGCTGGGTTTTGTTTGGTTTGATTTTGTTATTAGACTGGTTTTGCCCCAACCCAGTATCTCATATAATGTCTTACATAGTCATGATCATTTTGGTAGGATTTTATAGGAATAGCAAAGGATAACATAAAAATAGACCATTTGTGGGTTTATTCCACTTTCAGATATTAATTATTCTTTCCAATGCTTATGAGATCACTAGAAATACTTAATTTATATATATATTACATCTGTGTGTATATTGTTGCTTTAGTTGGCTACATCTGGGAAAAAGCAGGAAAAGACTGAGATTTTTGATAGATGACAGTCTCTTAAGCGGTTATTCAGCAACATCTGATCTATCTGCACAGTTAAGTGAAATCATAATTAACCCGTGGAGCTCTTGTATCATTTATATGAATGGGCAAAAATCTGAAACTAGATGATAAATATAGCTTTTTTTACCTTCCAAAGATCTTGAATGGTTAAGCAATTATTTTTTGTTACTTTCTAAATTTACCTAAAACTGGCAAGAACTGTGATCCTATTTATTTATGCCATGCGCTGTTCAGAGTCCTTTCTTAACCCGTAAGTCTATAACAAAAAACTAATGTACAAATGTCTGTTCTGTGAGAAAATGGCAGGTTTTCCTTTTGTGAGTGAAAGTGTTAGAACCACCAATAAAGAAAATACTCGTTGACAAATTCACAGAACCTACTAATGGCAGGGAAAAATTATTCAGCTGTAATAGAAATAACAGATAAAACCTGAATATTTATCTGTCAGCTTTTTAGGATAATACTTTATAGTCTCTCTCTTTGGAAGTAATTAGGTGTTGATAATACGATGGCATGACAGAAGAAGGAGGAAGAGATTACTGCTGTGCTATTTTTATTTTATAGCTAGTTAGCTTAGAATAGTACATTTCATTCATTCATTTAATTAGCACTAGATCACATTTCTTCTTATGGCAGGTGCCGTTTTGCAGTTCCAGTGATTCTGGCCAGCAAGCAGCAGAATTACCTACTCCAGTGCCAGCCCATGTAGAAGTTTTCCAAGTCCTAGTCTGTTTACCATCTCCCATATCCACACCAAAGGCACAGTCCACTTTTCAAATTAGTTTAATTTGTTCAGTATTCCAGTATCAAACAAATCTGAAACAGTGAAGCCTCATAACAGGATACTACCTTACATCTTTCATCGTTAGCAGGACCTTTTACTGCCACACTTAGTCTTCTTAGCAACTCTTAACTTGAAAGGAGTTATGCAATGTTTTGCATAAAAATTAGATTTACACATCTCTCCTCATTGACATTTAAGATTTCTATTGATGTAGAAGGAATTTAAAAAAGTATATAACAATCATCTTACTAAGACTGAATGACCAAGGTATCTGATCTGTGGGAGGCTTTTTCTGTAACTGAGAATTATACCTGGTGACAGAGGAAGGTTATTTCTAGCCTTCTTACAATTATGCAAAGGTAGGACAATGTAAGTGCATGTTCAGGAACAAAGTGGTTCCCTAGACTTGCCCAGACCTACAGTATTGGAAGTGATAAAGTTCAGGTAATTTGGAAAGATTTTTACATGGATTAAAAAAAACTTCTGCCTTCTAAACCTAGACTCTGTCTTCCCTCCTAACAAACAAACTCTAACAAAATATACTAATATATTTAAAATATACTTGGTTTTGACCAAGCAAAAAGCACTGGATTTCGTGTGGACAAAAAATTCTAAAAGGCTGCTGGTAGAGAAGTCCTAATCTAAGGAACTCTTGGAGTGCTCAAACTACAAATTTTATGTGAAAATGCATCTTACTTCTGGGACTCCTTTTTTCACCATGCATAAGTAGATGCTTACTTGCTGTAATGCAGGTTTTCCTTATAAGATCATCTCTCCTCTTGTTCTGGATCTTGAAAAATCTTGTTAAGTTTTAAATCCTATAGAGGAGAGCTTGTACAGCACAAACAGTACATATAATCTTCCAATAGGCTTCAAAGGCTGAGAGTGTGTAGTCACAGGTCCTTGCAGCAAACCCAGATTAACACATTCCAGTTAATATTTTTTTTTTTCAGTAACTAAACCCAAAGTAAACATTGATCCATTCCAGAAGTAATATTTATAAGCATTAGAAAATAATTTCATTTTTATCACATTTAAAAAATCAGTTTTATATTAGGAATAATTTAGGAAGAAACACAGGTTATATAACTTAAACTTTCTTTAATTTTTTATTAAAAAACCCACTAAAATATTATGTTCCCCTCCATAACTGGCATTCTGCTTCACTAAAAATAGCCTTTATAAAATATTAATTTGTAAGGTGAACAGCAGAAAAAAATGAGCTATGCCCCATCTTGATTTCAGCTGAGGATCCACTTACTCTTGAAGCATTTCAAGAGAAATACTAGAATTCATTTTCAAGAGTACAGCTTTCCCCCACATGCCCATTTAATCTGATCAAAGACAAGAAGAGGAAAAAAGACTGGAGTGACTGAGCACGCATGACCAGAAGAAAAGGAAAACATGGTGTTTGCTATTAACAGACGGCCTGATCAGAAACACCTGCCAGGGACCATGGCGAGATCGGTCTGACCACAGCATGGGCAGGGTTGACTTGAACACTGGCGGGACCCGGCCCTCACCCTCTAGACCTGGAGGGAGGCAAGCAGAGCTGTAGGAGGCAGTGGGCCCCTCGGCAGCCCTGGGCACCACAAGGGGACAGGCTAGGACTGGGGCCTGGCCAGGACGGACCTGGAAGGGGTGGCAGGAGACAGGACTGTGGACATGGCCACAACTTGGGTCTGAGATCCAGCCACTAGCAATCAGCCTTCAAGAAGCCAAGCCTGTAGGTCTTGAGAGTGAATGGGTCTCCTAAAGCCACGAGCAGGGATGTGGGGCTGGGTCCCAGGTAAGGCCACTCACAGCAGTAAAGGTCAGCTGTGCCCTCACAATATCCTCAAGGTGAATGCGCTTTCACTTAAGATCCTTATTACTGTTATTTAAACCAGTGTAAGTTTTAATAAAAATAAGGGGTGTGAGGAAAGAACAGTATCTCACTGACTTCAATAGATTATGTATCTAGTACAGGATCTCCTTTATTTGCCATCTGAGTACTTAATGTAGTTAACAGTTTCATACACAGATTTTCCAAAAGCTAGTTAATTTGGTCTGCCTTGATATTCTGTGAGTCTAGAAAGTGCTTAGATTACAATTATGTTGGATTTTTCTGGAGTAACACTTTAGTATCTGAAACCGATGAATTTTTAATTATGTGATGGAACAGAAAAAAGCAGAAGCTGCATGGGCAATTCTAGATGTGTAGACATCTGCCAAACAGAAAAAAAGCAGGACTAACAACAATGGTGGAATGGGGAAAGTTTCATCCTGAACATCAAAAAAAGAAACCTGACAATGTAGTGGGAGTAGAATAAGTACATGAAGAAAGAGAGGCAGACAAAAAAACTTGTAAAAGATAAAAAAAAAATGGAAGATGGGATCTACAACCTAAAAGGGAATGATGTTGTTGATCCACTAAAGGCTTAACAAATACCAACATTTGTCACATTTAGAGAAGCAGGAGACAGGGTGATTTGCAGACTCTAAGGAGAAGGGAGGGACCTAACAGTATTACAGGTACCAAAAAGGAGTAGTTTGATGATTGGGAACATTTTGTCAGGATAAGTAGAGCAATTTGTCACCCAGAAGGGCCTAGGGAGAAAATAAATAGTCTTCAGGATTCAATATATATATGTTCTTCTGTGTGAAAAGGCCTTAGCTGGAATCCTGTCTTTAAAAAGTTAGAAAAGTTTAAAAGTTGTCCCTCTATATCCTGTATCAGTATTTTTTTCCTTAGCATAATTGATTTGGTAGTTATTCATACTTCATCATATATTCCAGATCAACAAACTGTTGCAGCAAAAGTTTGTACTGCAAATATGGTCTGAGAGTGTAGCTGCTTTTAAGTGTTATCTTCATTTGAGCAAAGCAACAGATCAATAGGAATTTTGCTTGTTGACATAGCCCTGAGGTTATTTGTCTTCTGAAGAGAGAATTCTGCCTCATAAAATGTGCTACTTTCAGACCAGCAAAGCACGAATTTTTGTTCTGGTAATACCAAGATTTCCTACAAACAGTCCAATACTTCATTGTTGTTATGCTCAAACTATTGTTTATATGCAAAAAGGAAACATGCAATATACATATAAAAATATATATATAAAGCCAAGAATTTATTGTTAGTGTGACTGAAATCTTAACAGTATAATTCAAGAATTATTAGGCTAGATCTAATTGTTACAGAATAAAGAAAGAAAAAGAGAAAAAGTGGAGCTAAAATTATTATGCATATGTCTTAGTTTCTACCCCTGCTTTTGGAGCTATGCTTACCTTCCCACTGCTCCTCTAGGTCCTGAGGTCAGGGGTTTTATGCTGGTGCTGAGATTGGCGGTGTATTACTGTGAGTCTTGAACATCTCGAGTTCTTCACTAGCAAGAATATGATGACGTTGATCATTGCTTCTTCCTTGGTCTAGGATTCACTTTGGGTTCTTTTTGATGTTTGGTAACACCCTTCTACACCCTTCTGCTTCTTCATTGGTCTGCAGTTTTCATGTTACTTCTGAATATACTGTTAATGGTGTCTATAATATATGTTAAATACTATTTCTGTGTTGTCTTTGTCATTCCTAATACTTATTTTGTCTAGGTTTGCACTTCTGTAAGGGACCATGAGTCAGCTGTGTATAGCTATGGGGCCTCCAGGGCCACCCACCTTCCCTTTTCTGACCATGCCGTGTCTGTGCACCTCTGTGCAGCATCCTGTGCTCTGCTTCTCAAGGCCTCTGCTGTTGTACCAGGGCTGTTTTTCCCTACACTGCATCTTTGTGTTAGTCATAAATATCTTGCTCAGTGCAGACTAACTGCTTGTTGCTGGTATCAATAAAAACCTGCAGTTGTATCACACGAAGATAAACAAAAGCACAACAAACAAGACATGGATACCTGGTGAATTAGAGAAATTGCTGTCATGGCTAAACCAATAAAAATGAAGCCTCAGGCAGGTCAAGAAGGGGACAAAGCTCAGTGTTAAGGCCTTGCAAACTCATTACAGTGCTTGTGACCCCTTACTAGCAATGGCAATGCCATGCTACAGGACTATAGGTTTCCAATGTGCAGGCAGCAAGCAGAGGGGACCAAGAGATGATCCCCAGACAATGGGCTTTCTGAATAAAACACATGCCTAAATTTAAGAACGTGAAGCTGTGTTACTTATTTCAGTTTTAGCAGTGAAGTGTTTGCTGACATCATGCCACTGCTTGTGTGCTTCAGTAAGCATTACTATAATATCAATGAATACTGCTTTGTTGCTGTAACCGAAACCAGAAGCCTAGAGTTAAGCATACTCTTTAAAGAATATTTGAAGTACGAGCAAAGTGCTCAGTATAATACAGCATTAAAACTGATAGAATATCCTCACAGCTTCTTGTCACTGCAGGATTACAGTACTGATTTTTGTGAACATATTAAATACTGCAGATTGAAGATGGAAAACTGGTTTTCACTATGCAAAAGTGAAAACTTTCACTTTTTTTGGAAAGAGGATTTATTTTTTAACTGAAATTTTGAAACAATATTTTTCCAAAAGATTGATGTGAAGTTTTTTCCCCACTCTTTCAATTTAAGTCCTCTGTGGATCGCTTTGTCTAACATTGTCATTTTTTCTCCTAAAAATTAGGAGAGAAAAGGTAAAGAAGAAGTAATTAAAAAGTAAACATTATTAGAAAAGCAAAAATCATTAGAAATATCGTGTCCTTTTTTTTTGTTTGATAAATAAAACCAAACTCTCTCTGAAAAAGAACACTTGCTTTAAAATGTTTTAAAAAACATTTAGTCAAAAAATCACATGTTCCTATGTCATTTTCAAATTCTACAAAAAAAATACATTTCTCATTTCATATAAATAAATTTGACACTGAAATAACAGACAGTACTTCAGACAGTGTAAAACATTAAGTCCATTACAATTAACAGGCTTAATTTATTTAGAACAGACTTATTTATGGTATTTAAGGACTACCTTATGTTACCTGAACATTTACTTTTTATGGACATATCAAATACACTGGAGTGTATCGGTATATATATACAAAGATATATATATATATAACACATGCTTATGTACGGTGACAGAAAGTGAGAAAGCGAGTGAGATCATACAGACTACATGTGCTTTTTGGAGAAGCTTTCTAATCTTTCTACAAGATGTCGTAAAACAATGGGGAGAAGCATCTGCAGTTTAGTTTCTTCACTTCTTATTCTATACGTATGGGAAAAATTATGATGAGTGATTGTAACCAACATGAAATACTTAGGAAAATGGGCCAACTAAACTGCAAGGCAGCAGAAGTGTTCACAGATAAGCAGAAGGTACAACAAAGTATTTTATTTTCTGTTTTGAAATTGTCTGGTAGCTTGGCCTTAAATTTCAACAGATTGAAAGTGGAGCTACTTGTATACAATCAGTTGCTGTTTAAGGAGAGGCTTAAGAAAATTAAGATGATTAACTACTGGTAGCAAACGTACACTGCTGTCCATGGCAACTCTAATGCAAATGTCTGAAAGAGAAAGCACTCTGAAGAATGCCAAGGAGTTCTGTTGTACTCACTTACAAAGAGTAATTAGACAGTTCCACTTAGCTCACAGAAAAATTCTGTTGTACCTTGCAATATATGATTTAAATAAGCTCATAAAGGAGCCTACTAAGCAGTTGTTGTCATTAAACAGAATGTGATTTTCAGGGAGTTATGTTTCCTTTGTGTATTTATACATTCACTGCATGACTGAAAGATACATAAACTGAAGTCTGTTACAGTGCATATTAAGCACAGCCCTACAAATGAACTAACACACAAACACTGAAAAATATTTGCAAGGTAAGAGATTTTGTCACTAAAATTGCTGGAGTCTAGCTCATATTAGACTGCTACTAGATAAGATAAAACTTATGTAAAATCTTAAGTCTCTGGAACAAGAGAACAAAGCCTGCAGTTTAAAACAGAATCTGACAGCTGGTTTACTGCTAGATTTTGAAAATTTCCATCAAGCAATATATCATTTTAGTTGCATGTTTTTTTATCTCAGCCTTTTAAACACAAATCCCACCTAAAATCTTGTGAGATGGTTTAGTAATTAAGCAGTACATTTATCTCAGAAGATAATCCAGAGTCTGTCATTCTGGTTAAGTATCCTAACAGTAAGCTGGGAACACATGAAAATGCTCAGCGGTAACATGGTTGAAAAGGTGACACATAAAAGTAAGTGGGTTGAAGACAGGTTTTGTAATAAAATTTTGATTCATGGCTAGATCTGTATCCAGACTTGTTGAATGCTTGGATGCATGCTTCTTATCATACACTTTCATGGCAGTAGGACTCCAAAGTCTTTGGTTGAATTAGGAGTCATGAAATCTAAAAGAGAAGGATACCTTGTCCTCTAAAAACCAGAGTTCCCCACCATCTTTCTCCATGTCTGGCTCTTGCAGCCACGATAGCTCTTCCAGACACTTCCTAAAGTGCTTTGGACCTTGACTGTTGTTAAAGTCTGCTCCGTTCTTTGTTTCTTACATCCTCCCATCAGCAATACCATGTACAAAGTTTTTACATTCTATCACATGTGCCTGGTCAGGCTGACACCAAAATACTTTTTTGATACAATACAGTTTGATGTCTAGTCCCCTGTCTACAGACACATGCCAAAATCTATGAACCCATTGGTGTATTTTATTTCCTCAAGTATAATCATCCTGCCACTGAAGTAATGGAAGCATGTAAATGAATGATTCGACTGTTTTGATAATATGTACCAACTGTGTGCTGTAAAACCCTGCCCACCTTGGCTGCATTGCTGACAGTTTAAAAAGCGTCTGAGACCACAAATTGATGAGCAAGCTAACATCTCACTATTTCCTTTTTCAGCTATCTACCAGACAGTTTTTCAGGGTTGATCTCCTCCAACTGAGCAATCAAGATACTGGCTGCTTTTACTTGATGAACAGGGAATGTGTATAACTGAATGAGGGGATTACAGAGAACACATGACAATACAGTAGGACCAGCCACTAGCAGTCTTGTACATGCCTAAAATAAGTATAAAAACTTTTACCGGAAAAGAGCTACATGAACCAGTGAGACATGAAATATAATGCTGAGACCCTGCTAACGAGATAGTTTTTGCAACTTCTCCATCCAAGTAGCAATAGTTATTATGAAACTGCAGTCTGAATTCCAAAATGCCCTAAATTTGGACATAATAATTTTATAAGCAATAGGCTGTTTGTTTATTTATTATACAAGCAGACAATTTAATTAGCGCTGTGAGCTAGTGATCAAAATCATCTACTCACCTGTTTTTAAATTCTCTGTACCAAAAAAACACTGCTACTAAGACGAAGAAAAATCACCCAAAGCATGATATACTGTGTAATATCTGTGCTCTCCCAGGCTTCTTGGCCACCTTTCAGGACAGTACTGAACTTTAACTTCTGCTTTGAACTCCACATCCATTGCATTTAAAAACCTTTTCCTCCCTAAATTCTGAGTACTAAAATGCAATCACACTATGTCTGACCCAAGAAGCAAACCCAGATTTCTAAGTCATATGTCACGGATCTATTTGCTCTTTCATTTTTGTACACTACCTTCAGTCACAGAAACCGTCTCAGTGCCTGGTTCAGATTTGCTCTTCAAAGCATGCATGCTTAAGCAGCTACTCAGCACGAGATATTTAAAATTTCTCTTTTCATCAATAACCTTGCATGAAGATTTTATGTGGCAAACGTAATCTTCACTTCCTTTAGGAGGTGTAGTTGTGAGTTACTGTTCTACTTTTGTCTGAATTTCAGCATTTTATCCTGTAGAGATACTCTTTATATGACTATATTAACACCATTGTGCAAAATCTAAGCATTCTAAATTATGCATATTATATTAGATGTATATATCTAATTCCCCCTTTATTCCACACTCGTGAGGTACACCTCAAACACTGTGTTCAGTTTTGGGCTCTTCACTACAAGAAAGACATTGAGGTGCTGGAGACTGTCCAAAGAGAAGCAACTAAGCTGATGAAGCATCTAGAGAAAGAGTTGTATGAAGAGCAGCTGAGGGAACCGAGATAGTGAAGCCTGGAGAAAAGGAGGCTGAGGAGAAACCGTATCACTCTCTACAACCACCTGAAAGGTGGATGTCAGTCTCTTCTCCCAAGTAGCAAGTGATAGGACAAGAGGAAATGGCCTCATGTTGCACCAGGGGACGTTTAGATTGGATATTAGGAAAAGATTCTTCACCAAAAGGGTTGTCAAGAATTGGAACAGGCTGTGCAGGGAAGTGATTGAGTCACCATCCCTGGAGGTGTTTAAAAGATGCGTATACGTGACACTTAGAGGGACCTGGTTTAGTGTTGGACTAGGCAGTGCTGGGTTAATGGTTGGAATTGATGACGTTAAAGGTCTTTTCCAACCTAAACAATTCTATGATTCAATGATTCTGTGGATGTTTACTGGTATGGCTGAAATGGCAGCGGACATGCATTAACTGGAAAAGAGAAACTGTGTAAAGAAGGTGGAAAAAGAAAGTGGTTATTGTGATTTGGTACTGTCTTTAAAATCTCATTAAATAATTGTGTCAGTAAGGCACATCCTGCAAAGATGGAGGAAAGGTAAAACACCCCAAAGTGTAATTTTTTTTAACGCTGTCATAAAGGATAGTAGAAAAAGAAGGGTAAGGGTGATTAAGAAATGTATACTAAGTATGTAAAAGTTTATGCAATATACCTATTCTGAAAACAGGAATTTTCACGCTAGCCTAAATACATTCTGTTAGTGAAAGCTCAATTCATTTTCTACCAGTGAAAATTAAAGAATATGGGCTACATGTGCACAGTTCAACAAAGTAACATCCCAGATAGAAAACGACAGGAATCAATAAAGATTTCTGATGCTAGGAAGAGAGATGCCTGATTAAATATTTTGTTTTAATAAATGTCATTTTTGACTTCTGTACAGTGAATGACTTCTTAGTAGGAAAACTCTGTTATGGCAAAGCTAGGTAAGATATCCTAAAGAAGACATTGATAAAATTTGTTAAATATTCATTGAGGAAAAAAAGCTTAAGAAGACAAATATCTCCTTATTAATTAACCCAAGAGACATAAACAAACACTCATAGAAAGCTGAGAGCATTTCCAAAGCAGCTCATTGAGGCTCCACAATTTCTTGTGCCGTGTGGCAGATTGGTGTCACTTTTCTTGCACTTCCAGTGGAAGGGGTAGATCTGTTCTTGAATGGCAACAAGCAGGCTTGCTTACATGAGTGGCTAGTAAGTCAAGGGAGGTGATTCTCCTTCTCTACTCCGCTCTGGTGAGACCCCACCTGGAGTCCTGTGTCCAGCTATGGAGCCCTCAGCACTGGAAAGATATGGACCTCTAGGAGCGGGTCCAGAGGAGGGTGACAAAAATGATCAGAGGGCTGGAACACATCTCCTATGAGGAAAGGCTGAGAGAGTCAGGGTTGTTCAGACTGGAAAAGAGAAGGCTGAAGGGAGACCTTATTGTGGCCTTTCGTTACTTAGAGGTCTTGTAAGAAAGATGGCAACAAACTTTTTAGTAGGGTCAGTTGCAATAGGACAAGGGGTAATGTTTTTAAACTGAGAGTAAATTGAGACTAGATATAGGGAAGAAATTTTTTACACTGAGGGTTATGAAACACTGGAAGATGTTGCCCAGAGAGGTGGTAGGTGCCCCGTCCCTGGAAACATTCAATTTAAGGTTGGAAGGGGCTCTGAGAAACCTGATCTGGTTGAAGATGTCCCTGCTCATTGAGGGGGGGTTGGACTAGACGTCCCTTAAAGCTCCCTTCCAACCCAAACTATTCTGTGATTCTACAGTTCTGAGTTGTATCTTGCACAGCTGTGTTTGGCTGCTGCTCTGGCTTTAGAAATTTCAAATGTAGGGCTTCTGGACACTGTGTAAGACAGTCTAAATTGCTTGAAAGGGATCCACCTTGTCTGCTTGACCAGGGTAGCAATTTTTCTTTCAATACCTGTAACCTGCTCTCACGATAAGTACCACATCCTAAGACTTGCTTAGAAGTACTGCCTTCATTTACAGTAGGTTTATCTGGTGTAGGTTAAGCGATGTGAGTAAGGTTAGGATGCATCTACAGAGGCAATAAAGCCAAATAAAGTGTTAGTATTGGTACAGCTTATGGGTTGTACTGCAAGATGTTTCTGAGGATTGAAGATTTTAATGAATGCCTTATGTTGGGCCTTGTATGATGTGATGCCAAGTCAGAGGAAGGACTTCCCCCTCTGGCAGGCACAAGCATACGTCCATGCCACGAGGAGAAAACAGCTGAAGGACAATTTCCATCTCCAGGCAGAGCAGGAACAGAGCTATATGAAGGGAATCCCTGAACTCTGACTGAAATAATCATGCTTTACAAAAATGCCATATGGATCTTTTGTCTTCCTCACATTGACTCTGATTGGTTGACAAACATTTTAACTAACAGAATGAGGAAGATTTGCATAATTATACTATGTTTGTTAAGAACTATACAAGTAATATGCAAATTTTGATTTGGCTTCTGGTATAATTTTGCTTTTATTGGCTCATCTTTTTATATCTCCCAGGATGTTGCCCAGCAACAAAAGTGTCACAGAAGTTATTCACATCCATCTAGTGGAAAAGTCTGCCCAAAAGGAGACAAAATAAGTTATCTGAAAAAATCTTTCCCATTCTAAATGAACCAGATATCTATCTATCTATCTATCTATCTATCTATCTATCTATCTATCTATCTATCTATCTATCAATCATCTATCTAAAAATTATTTCTATATTGAAAAACTTAATTTTTATATGTACATAAATATATAAATGTATGCACATATGCACAAGACTAAATTCTGTACTAAAAATAGAGTGGAGAACGAGTTCTCATAATTACATGTGTCACGTGAATTGCCAGTTACCAAGCTTTTCATCTCAGTCTAAAGGCCATGAAGGGCAGTTCCACATACCACTCTGCTATAAAACATCTAATATGTGGAAACAGTAGCTAATGTAAAATCACTGCACCTAAATCAAAAGGATGTCCTCTTGGGTTTCCTACAGCATACAACAAGGTGCTCATTGACCTAGGACTTTTCTTCAGCAAAAGGCAGTCTGCTAACCACATATAATGTGTGAGGTTTTGCTTCAGCTGCCAAAAAGTGATACTGGCAAGAAAGTCTGGCAGAAGAAGACTAATTAACGTGAAACTCTGAGGCAACTATGTACAGGAATCTTGTACTATACCTGGTATGCAATGTAGGGTATACCAGACTGAATTTCCACTTTTCTCTGGTCTGCCAAAATCCTGTTTTCACTGAGGTTAGATGGAATGAATAAGTGGGCATGTGTCCCTCTCTTAAAGAAGTTACTTTGACACTTCTGAATCAAGAAAGGGTTTTCTACTGTTTTGAAGTGAATATGTCATTCTCCCAAGGAAATTCTTGAGGAGTACCACATAAAATTGCTGTTCTATGGGGTGACTCACCAAGACTCTCTGAGCAAGAGCTATTGAAAATAAGCGTAGGTCCTGCCTGATCTAATGACATGACACCAAACCTGTCAATATGGTTTGGAAAATAACTGGTAGCTGGGCTTCATGTTGTCAAGGGATATGACTGATAGTTATACTGGTGGCCCTGATAAACATTTGGGTCTAAAGCTCCTTTTGATGCCTGTAATGGATGAACACTGCATAAACTTCTGTTGTTGACAAGTTCAACATACAGTATCAGTGATTAAAGCGTTAGTCTTGAAATTATTTCCTGAAAGTGAATTTGAACTGGGACTGTAATAACAGTTTGTTGGCATATGTTAGTTGGACCTGCAGTGTTATTAACTAATTTTTCTGAAAGAAAGCAGAATTTGTAAGTATAAGAGTTTTCTTATGTAGTTCTAGTACAGATTTAAGGATTTTTAATTTTAATCAGAACTGGTATTCAAAGTGTAAGACAGGCTTCTGTGTTACCTGTTAAAATAATGATTTGCTTCTCATCTCCTGCTGGTGAAATGGCTTTTGTGGAATCATTACCACTGGAAACTGTTACCATTGACAAACAGTTTGGTTCCTAGAGGTGGAGAAGCTTGAGGAGAGACTTAAACAGTGATACAAACTCTTACCTTTATTCATATCGAAAACAAATGCTTTATGTTTCGTGCCAATTATTCTACATGAGTACTTGATGATTTCAGTTAAGGATGGACAGTGTGTTTGACTGTTGCACTATATATGTCCAAGGTGCTATACTAGCCATTCTTAATGAGTAGTTTAAAAAAAAGCTAAAAGAAGAAACTCTATCCATTTGACTTCTGTGTGGACAGTTAGTTATCTTATACCCCAAAGTTACCTTTTAACCTTAACTGATCATCACCAAGGTCGGAAATATCTGCTAAACCCCTTTGCCAGAGTAACTTTGTGCTTTTTCATTTGTATTGTTTTCTCAAGCCAGAAAAGTATTTGCTGTCAAAATTAAAATCTTCAACAAAAAATATGTGCATTTGAAATTCCTTTAGAACACCTATTTCCAATTTTCCATTGAAATGTAAACGGACAACAAAAAATTGCAGCATAGTGTATCAGTATTAATTTGATCCTATTGCTCTGTTGTGCTCTATGCTGCAAATTAACTTATAAAGACTGCAATATTAGCCTTGATTACATTATGGTCACCAGTTCACCTTTGTCTACTATTTTCAAAAATAACTACTTTTATGTTCTTTGCAGTACCTTGAAAAGAATACATGGTGCTGCTTTTATGGGGTTGGTCTTATCTGAGTGCCATAATTGTGCTACTCTTAAATTACTCACTGGTAGAAATGCAAGACAGGCACCATCACATCATCTTTCTCACAAGATTTTCTTTAAATGAGGGAAAAAGAGCAGGAGACTATGGGGGGGGGAACAGAGAAGAGAGGGAGAGGAGAGGGATGAAGCATAAAAAAAATTTATTTTTAAATCTTTAAAGTAAAAGTATTTATAAAGTCAGCATTATTTTTAAAAGGTTTAATACCAACTATATTTTCAAAGTTTTAGTTCAATATTAGTAATGGTTTTTCCAGTAGATTTAACTGACTATTATCTCACTGCCTTGACTCAGGAACATGAATGTTTATATTTACAGTCTAGAGCCTGTCACCAGCATTTTTCCTGTCACAAGGACATCCTGTTATACCACATAATACACACCGCACTAGGTAATAAACAAAGAAATTATATTTAGTAGAAAATATTTTTTATTAGTGCTCTGCTTCCCTCTAGCAATTCCACCTCCCCTAATTTTAATCACTTTACCCTACGATAATGGAGGCAACACCGTGAAAATTCTGAGGTGCCAGCACAGAGTGGCCCACTCCCCGGCACGCCCTGCTGTAGCTGTGCCCTCTAGTCTAGGGAACCAGCTCTTGGATTCTGAGACATCACAGATTCAGACTTCACCTGAGCCTTGATGCCAAGTCTCTGGAGTGTTATCGTTCCACTTCGTATCCTGATATTGGCTTAGGAAGTTACAACTTCAACTGTAGGGAAAAAAATAAAATCTCAACAATGAAGCATGTCCCCCCACCTTTTCTTTTTTTTCCAAAAAAGAAAGAAATACTTGAAATGCTGCAACTCAAATGATAGATCTTTCTGATTGTTTCAGTATGAGGCCTTACAGTCTTACATAAACTATTCATCTTAGTACACCAGCAAAGGCATAAAATAATGCTAGAAAGTAAATGGAGGACTGCATGGTTCAATGCAGATGTATAATTTGTGCAATTCAGGATTGTATCAGAGAGAACCTACTGCAAAGATTCTGCCTTATTCCATAATGCTAAGTGCTAACCTCACACGTTTCTTTTCCAAAGCTTCAAAATCTGAGGTCGGTTTACCTTCATTACATCTTCTATCTTTGCTGAGCTACTGCTGTGGTTCTATGGTTAAATATTTTCTTAGCAGAAAATTTAATTTGTGTACATTAGCATTCTATTCAGTTGTCCAGTACAAATTTGCAGCTCTTAGTTGGGTGTATAATAAAAATACAATTGTTTGAAATATATTCAGTGTGATTTACCAATATAAAAAATACTATTAAGTAACAATTTTTTAAAAAATTCTACTAGTACTAACTTATGCTACCTGAAAGTTGGGTGTTTGTCCACAGACCTATTTATTAAATACTAAACCTTGAATTATCCTGAGTGTGTTTTGTAGTCTAAATGAAGACCTCTTTTTCCAGTCACCATATCAGTACAATAAAGCGACTGTTTGCTGTTTATAACTATTGAATGCAGTAGACAGGTAACAGACTTACTTTTCCTGCTCTAGATTCCTATCCACATTGTGACTTTCAGTGACATACGAGACTGTTCAATGAATTTCAGCAACTCAGGTTATTACTGTTTGGACTGAGCAAGACCCTTGGGAATTTCTGCTTCATCTTTCACCACACTGAACTATCTAATGGAACCAAGGGAACACTTGACTAGGACATCTAACTTTCTCTCCATAGTGTTAATAAATTATGTTATCATAAATTAAACTTTTAAAATGCACATGATTATCAGAAGTAGAACTCCTTTTGAAAGGAGCTGTTAAGTGACTCAAAAGACAACCTTTGATATAATTTTTTTTCTCTTAAATGTGCTCACTGAACCTTCCTATGTGCATTGAGCTACATATCATTGTCGCTGTCATTCCTAAGAGACTGTTATAAAAAAGTTCTCTTAGGAAGGCTTCTGATACAGAAAAATTGAACAGTTTATAAAATTATATTAAAATCAAGTCATAAATATGCAAATTAACTTGCCAGGTGGCAGGAACTTTTTCAATGTTCCTTTTCACCTTTAGACAGAATCTGAAAGTCCTCTGCCAGTCTCTCGGTCTCAGATTTTATGAAGAATTTTTTGTGAGTATTTTTAAAATTGAAAATTTATATTTCAATATAAACATGGCTTCAGTAAGGGCAGATTGTGCCTGACAAATCTGGTGGCCTTCTATGACAGGGTTGCAGTGCTGGTGGATAATAGCAGAGCAACACGTGCCATCTACCTGGACTTGAGCAAAGCATTTGACACTGTCCCTCACAATATCTTTGTGACAAGCTGTGGAATAATACACAATGGTTAGAGGGACAGGGTGCTAGTACAGGCCATCATCCTGTTGCCCCAGAGGTGTGCTGGGAACATTGCAGCACAGTCCAAGTATTGTGGGGATGAACTGGAGGCTCCTGAGGTCGTAGGTGCCAAGAAGGGAACTTCTGTGAAACACCCTAAGGGGAAAAAAAGGTGCTCCTCTATGAAGGTGACATGGCCAACAGCCCAGATGAAGTGCCTCTACACAAATGCACGCAGCATGGGAAACAAATTGGAGGAATTGGAAGCCACCATTCTGCTAGAAAGCTATGACCTGATAGCCTTTACTGAAACCTGATGGGATGAATCCCATGACTGGAGTAGAGCTATCAATGGCTACAATCTGTTCAGAAAGTGTCCTGGGTTCAGCCAGGACAGGGCTGATTTTTCATCAGAACCCAGGAGGGAACACAGCTGGGCGGGCTGACCCAACCTGGCCAAACAGAGCAGGATATTCCATGCCATGTGCCGTCATGCTGGGTTCTGGTTGAGGGGGAGCTGGGCAGCAGGAGGGCAGTTACTGTTCTGGAGGGCAGTGAGAGTTGCTCTCTGCTTTCTGCTGTTTTGTTTTGTGTATTCTCCTTATCTGTATCATTGTTGTTACTGTTCCCTTTGCTGTTCTGTTAAACTGCCCTTATCCCGACCCACCAGTTTCTGCCTGTTTTCTTTCCATTCTCCTCCGCACCCCAGTGGGAGGAGGGGCAGCAGAGCAGCCACGTGGCCCTTTTGTTGCCGGCCGCAGCTAAACTATAACAGAAAGGAAAGGCAGGGAAAGAGGGGTGGACAGGTTGCCCTCTGCATCAGGAAATTGATACAGTGTGAAGAGCTGTCCCTGAAAAACAGCCATGAGCAGGTCAAAAGCTTGTGGGTAAGAATCATAGAATCATAGAATGGTAAGGGTTGGAAGGGACCTTAAAGATCACCTGGTTCCAACTCCCCCTGCCATGAGCAGGGACATCTACCACTACACCAGATTGCTCAGAGTTCCATCCAACCACGCCTTGAATACTTCCAGGGAGGGGGCAGCCACAGCTTCTCTGGGCAACCTGTGCCAGTGTTTCACCACCCTCATGGTGAAGTATCTCTTCCTAATATCTAATCTAAATCTGCCCTCTTTTAGTTTACAGCCATTCCTCCTTGCCCTATCACTACACACCCTTGTGAAAAGTCCCTCTCCATCCTTCCTGTAGGCCCCCTTCAGGTACTGGAAGGCTGCTATGAGGTCCCCCCGGAGCCTTCTCTTCTCGAGGCTGAACAGCCCCAACTCCCTCAGCCTGTCCTCATAGGAGAGGTACTCCAGCCCTCTGATCATCTTCGTGGCCCACCTCTGGACCTACTCCAACACATCCACGTCCTTCTTATATTGAGGGCTCCAGAGCTGGACACAGTGCACCTCCCTCAACCTGCTGGCCATGCTTCTCTTGATGCAGTCCAGGATACGGCTGGATTTCTGGGCTGCAAGCACACATTGCCGGCTCACGTTGAGCTTCTCATCCACCAGTACCCCCAAGTCCTCCTCAGGCCTGCTCTTGAGCCACTTTCTGCTCAGCCTGTACTTGTGTTTCGGATTATCCTGACCCACATGCAGGACCTTGCACTTGGCCTTGTTGAAGAATCACAGAGAGGCAACGAAAGGAACCTTGTGCTTGGTGTCTACTACAGGCTGCCTAATCAAGGGGAACCTATTAACAAAGCCTGCAGCTGCAGAAGGCTTCACGTTTGCAGTCTCTCATCCTGCTGGTGAACTTCAGCCAGCCCCATATCTGCTGGAAAAGTAGCACAGCAAGCTATAGGAAATCCAGGAGATTCCTAGAATGCATTGGAGATAACTTCTTGAGTCAGGTAATACTCAGCCCTACCTAAGGGGATGCAATACTAGACCTGATGGTCACCAATGAAAGTGAGCTCACTGGTGACATCAAGATAGGAGGCAGCCTGGGCTGCAGAGATCACACACTGGTGGAGTCCACAGTTCTGGGGGATATGGTAAAGGTGAAGGGTATAGTCAGGACCCTAAATTTTAGGAAAGTTAACTTCCAGCTCTTCAAGGAGTTAGTCAGTAAAACCCCCTGGAAATGTTCCTCAGTGACAGAGGAGCAGAACAGAGCTGGCAGATCTTCAAGGACTCTTTCCATAGAGCACAAGAGCTCTCAGTCCCCAGGTGTAAGAGAGGAGGCAAGGAAGGGAGGAGCAGACCGGCATGGCTGAGTCGAGACTTGCTGGTCAAACTTAAGAGAAAGAGGGAACAGAACCAGCTGTGGAAGCAGGGACAGGTATCCTGGGAAGAGCACAGGGACGCTGGCCAGTTGTGTAGGGAGAGAGTCAGGAGGGCCAAGTTGTGGCTGGAGCTGAATTTGACAAGGGATGCAAAGAGTAACAAGAAGGGCTTCTACAATTATGTCAACCAGAAAAGGAAGGTTAAAGAAAGCGTACCCTGCTGATGAGCAAGAATGGTGACCTAGTATCAATAGACGAGGAGAAGGCTGAGGTACTCAACAATATTTTTGCTTCAGTCTTCACTGGCAACTTCTCTCCTCACCCCTCCCGAGTCAATGGACCACAAGATGGGGACCAGGGGGGTAAAATCCCTCCCACTGTAAGGGAAGACCACGTTCGTGAGGGACCTGAACATAGATAAGTTTATGGGACCTAATGAGATGCATCCCAGAGTCCTGAGGACATTGGCGGATGTAGTTGCCAAGCCACTCTCCCTAGTGTTGAAAAAGTCATGGCAGACAGGTGAAGTCACTGTCGATGGGAAGAAGGGAAGCATTGTGCCCGCTTTTGAAAAGAGTAGAAAGGAGGATCCTGGGAGCTACCAACCTGTCAGACTCACCTCTGTGCCTGGGAAGATCATGGAGCAGATCCTCGTAGAAGCTTTGTGAAGGCACAAGGAGGACAGGGAGGTGATTTGAGACAGCCAGCATGGCTTCACCAAGGGTAAGTACTGCCTGTCCAGCTTAGTGACTTTCTATGAGGGAGTGACTATATCAGTGGACAAGGGAAAAGCAACACACAACATCCTTCTCTCTAAATTGGAGAGATACATATTTTTAGGGTGGACTGTTTAGTAGATAAGGTACTGTTTGGATGGTCACAGCCAGAGGGTAGTGGTCAATGGCTCGATGTCCAAATATACACCAGTGACAAGTGGTGTCCCATAGGGGTCTTTATTGTGACCAGTGCTCTTTCACATTTTCATTAATAACATAGCAGAATCGAGTGCACCCTCAGCAAGTTTGCAGATGACATCAAGCTGTGTGATGCAGTTGACTTGTCAGAAGGATGGGATGCCATCCAGAGGAACCTGGACAAGATGGTGAGGTGAGTGTTATGGTTTGGCTGTGACTGGCAACAAAAGCGCCATGCGGCCACCCCTCCCCCTGCCGCGGTGCGGAGGAGAATGGAAAGAAACAGGCAGAAGCTGGTGGATTGGGATAAGGGCAGTTTAACAGAACAACAAACGAAGGGAACAGCAACAACAATGATACACATAAGGAGAAAACACAACACAAAAGAGTACAACCCAGAGAGCCGCCCTCCACAACCGCTGCCGCGAGCTCCCCACCCGAGAGTGAGTTCCCGCCGCCCAGCTCCCCCCCACTGGAACACAGCATGACGGCACATGGTATGGTATACCCTATTCTGTTTGGCCAGGTGGGGTCAGCCCGCCTGGCTGTGTCCCTTCCTGGATTCTGGTGAAAATTAACCCTGTCCTGGCCGAACCCAGGACAGTGAGCCTCTGTGAACCTCATGAGATTCAACAAGGCCAAGTGCAAAGTCCTGCATCTGGGTCAGGGAAACCCCCAATATCAATATGAGCTGGGGGAAGAAGGGGTTGAGGGCAGCCCTGCTGACAAGGACTTGTGGGCACTAATGGATGAAAAGTTGGACATGAGCTAACAATGTGCGCTCACAGCCCAGAAGGCCAACCGTATCCTGGGCTGTATCAAGAGAAGCGTGGCCAGCAGGTTGAGGGAGCTGATTGTCCCCCTCTGCTCTGCTCTGGTGAGACCCCACCTGGAGTCCTGCATCCAGCTCTGGAGCCCTCAGCACAGGAAAGACTGTGTTGAAAGACCTGCTGGAGTGGGTCCATAGGAGGGCCACAAAAATGATCAGAGGGATAGAGCACTTCTGCTACTAGGAAAGGCTGAGGGAGTTGGGGCTTTTCAGTGTGGAGAAGAGAAAGCTCCGGGGTGATCTTCTAGCAGCCTTCCAGTACTTGAAGGGGGCCTACAGGAAGGATGGGGACAGGCTTTTTAGCAAGGCCTGTTGTGACAGGACAAAGAGTAAAGGTTTCAAACTAAGGAAGGGTAGATTGAGACTGGATATAAGGAAGAATTTTTTTACCGTGAGGGTGATGTATCATTGGAACAGGTTACCCAGAGTGGTGGTAGATGCCCCATCCCTGGAAACATTGAAGGTCAGGTTGGAAGGGACTCTGAGAAACCTGATCTAGTGGAAGATGTCCCTGCTCATTGCAGGGGGGGTGGACTAGATGACCCTTCAAGGTCCCTTCCAACCTAAACTATTCTATGATTCTACAATTCTGTGTTGGCTGTCACCAATCACCTCATTTTCCATGTACCTTAGCATAGTTTCTGGGAGGATCTGCTTCATGATCTTGTTGGGAACAGAGGTGAGACTGACTAGCCTGTAGTTCCCCTGGTCTTCATTTTTACCCTCATTAAAAATGGGAGTTATGTTTCCCCTTTTCCAATCACTGGGAACTTCACCAGACTGCCAGGACTTCATAGGATGGATAGTGGCTTCTCAATTCATCCTCCAGTTCCCTCATGACCATTTTATCAGGTCCCATGGACTTGTATACCTTCAGGTTTCTTAGATGGTCTCAAACCTGAGCTTCTACAGTGGACAGTTCTTCGTTGTCCCAGTCCCTGCCTTTGCCTGCTGCAACTTAGGCAATGTGGCTTGATCACTTGCCGTTTAAGACTGAGGCAAAAATGTCATTAAGTATCACAGCCTTCTCCATATCCTGGATAACCAGGTCTCCCGTTTCTTTCCAGAGAGGGCCCACATTTTTTCTAGTCTTCCTTTTATCACTGATGTACCTATAGAAGCTTTTCTTTTTGCCCTTGATGTCCCTGGCCTGATTTAATTCTATCAGGGCTTTAGCTATCCTAACCTGATCCCTGGCCGCTTAGACAATTTCTCTGTATTCCTCCCAGGTTACCTATCCTTGCTTTCACCTTCTGTAGGTTTCCCTTTTGTGCTTGAGTTTGTCCAGGAGCTCCTTGTTCATCCATGCAGGCCTCCTGGCAGTTTTGCCTGACTTCCTCTTTGTTAGAATGCATCACACCTGAGCCTGGAGGAGGTGATTCTTGAATTTTAACCAGCTTTCCTGGGCCCCTCTTCCCTCCAGAGCTTTATACCACGGTACTCTACCAAGCAGATCCCTGAAGAGGCCAAAGTGCTCTTCTGAAGTCCGGGGTAGTGAGCTTGCTGTGCACTCTCCTTGCTGCCCTAAGAATCTTGAACTCCACCATTTCATTGTTACTGCAGCCTAGGCTACCCTTGAGCTTCATATTCCCCAATGAGCCTCTCCCTGTTAGTGAGAGTAAGGTTCAGCATAGCATCTCTCCTCTTGCGCATTTAACATGAATGAAACAGGTAAATCTACAAGTATTTTACAGTTATTTTCATTATTATTGTTACTACTTTGCTTCCAAAACCGTAATTTGCAATCGACTATATGATGTAAATTTTGGTGAAACTTTTAATGGTGTTATTAAGGTCTGTTTGATTTGTTCAGTGCTAGCCAATGCAGAAACAAAAGCAGAGGAACAGGAACATTAAGTAAACTAACCACTTCTTTTCCTTTTTGGTGGAAAAGCAAAACTGAAATATGTACATACCTGAAATGAAGAAATTTTTGAAATAATTCTGTATTGTGCTTAATTGTCTCATACTTGAAGAAAGTTAGAATACATGGTTTCAAGACTTCTTTCTTTTAAAGTATGAGTTTTGCGAAATTAATATCTGAGATATTACTTTGAACCGAGCTTACCTCACAAATATTTTGGGTGAGCTATACTTGTTTATTCTCCCAGTCTTTTTAACTGGCTTCTTAAATGAAAGAAATGTCTTCTGAGGCTCTTGTGTGATAAGGTTCTGCGGTGAGGAAAAAACATCTTATGCTTTTAATAAGGGATTATCTTTATGGAAGGGTCTGTTTTCAGGGATCAGGATTCATTTCCTGCCAAATATGTAATACGGGCATTAATAGCAGTGTGTATATAATTCTGTCCTGGGTTTGGCTGGGGCAGGGTTAATTTTCACCAGGAGCCGGGGGGAACACAGCCAGGCGGGCTGACCCAACCTGGCCAAACAGAACAGGGTATTCCATACCATGTGCCGTCATGCTGGGTTCCGGTGGGGGGGAGCTGGGCGGTAGGAACTCACTCACGGCTCGGGAGCGCGTGGCAGGCGATCGATGAGAGAGGCTTTCTGGGTTGTGCTGTTTTGTGTTGTGTATTCTCCTTATCTGTATCGTTGTTGTTGTTGCTGTTCCCTTTGTTTGCTGTTCTGTTAAACTGCCCTTATCCCGACTCACCAGTTTCTGCCTGGTTCTTCCCATTGTCCTACGCACCCCAACCGGGGGAGGGGCGGCCGCGTGACTGGCCGCAGCCAGACTATAACAAGTTCTGTTTCTGAGTTTCTCTGCATGGGAATTTTCCACATTAGAGAGCAATTGTAGCATCCAACTATAGAGAAATTTTTGCATATCCTAATTAATACAACTCATAGTTCTAAAGATATGGCCATTTCGAATTATGATTTGGCTAAAGGCTTCTAATTTTTTTCTGAGGAAAAATGATTTAGTTACACACTTGGCAGCTTTTCATGTTTTTGCAGAAATTTATTTTACTTCTTTACAATCAGATTTGCTGTAGCTTGCGTTCACTTTTGGAAACTCTGGAGTATGAGACCCGTCTGTTTCCTGAATAAATTTTCTCTTTTTCCAAAAACATACAATTTTTTAGCTCATTTCAGGTTGCAGAACCAATAAGTTACTGTACTATTTCCTGTCAACCATAATTTCATGGGGACAACTTTATATCTTTTGAATAAATCTGAATGATATGATCTCATGTTACCAATTCTTATTTTTGCCCCATAAAAGAAACATTTATATGCATCTGTATACATATGCTTAGTGTGTACCTCCCTCTGTATACACACACACAAGATCTGCTTCTTATACATACATGTGAGTGTGCATATGCATATTCTAAGTACACACATGTGAGTGTAAATCATACTGGTTTTTTTCCCCTTTGCCTGGATAAAGTATTTCTTCTACTTACCTACAAAGTATCTCTTCTACTCATTGCCATGTTTCTGACACTCATTTGGTTTTAACAAAATACAGAGATGGATATATCGAATGAATACAGATATTTAGTTAGACATTCAGACACTTCAAGGCTGATATCGACCTTCTAGTTCTGAAAACAAAACAGTGTATTGCAGTATAATGGGTATTTCTATGAATACCTCTTAATTCCAAGAGAATACACAAGGAGAAATCAGTTGGGCCTTTAAGGAAATTAAATTATTTTAAAGCAAAAACTTTTCATGAAAGACTTATTTTACTTGAATATTATTTAACTTGTAGAAAACAATGAAAGAAACTCAAACAGGTGTGATGATAAATTTTTCATAGAGTAATAGAATCATAGAATCATAGGTTGGAAAAGACCTGTCAGATCATCAAGTCCAACCATCCACCCAACACCACCATTCCTACTAAACCACATCCTGAAGTGCCACATTCACATGTTTTTTGAACACCTCCAGGGATGGTGACTCTACCACCTCCCTGGGCAGCCTGTTCCAATACCTGACCACTCTTTCAGTAAAGAAATATATCGAACAATAAAATTTATTCCTATCATGCTGATGTGATATCATTTGATTATAGAGGTTATTCACGCAGCAGCCTAGATGTACCTAGTATAATAACATAAGTCAACAAGAAAAGACTGTTTTTTACTGTTTACTGATGTGGTGGCTACTGTCTAAAGAACAGAAAGTAAGGGGCTTAAGATACAGGTTATATACATGTATCTGAAGAAAGGCTTTGCAAAACAGAATTATCTAAATTAGTTATGAAAATAATGAAGAAGTACAAATTGGTAAATGGAATAGGGAGATTAAAAATAAATAATTAGGAAAATAAATAATTATGTATAATAATTAGTAGAAAAACGGGATAATAAAAAGGAATTTCACTATGCATATAAATACTGGTAGGCAATAATCTATGCTCTTTTCAGTTCTTCATTAACCGTTTTCTGAAAACAGGTAAAGAGATAGAAATTTGCTTTCACATAAAACAAAATAGTAGAGCAATACTCATGTCTGACAGGAACTACGTCTGTCAAAGATTGCATCACTAGCAATTCTATCTGGTTTAACAAAATGTGATAGAGTACAGGCCCAAGTGAGGGCTTAGAATATGCTGTGCTGACGTATGACTCTTAGCCCGTCACTGTTCTTAAGAATGATTTATCTTGCAAATATAGTTTTGCTATTTTGGATTTTACTGTCTGTGACTTTCATGAGGTAAGTTATGGACCTTTTGAGTATTCAGGGTTTTTTTAAGTTTCATTTTATTATACTTAAATTTGAAAATCTGTCTCTAAATTTTGATCCTCCAGTGCTTAAAAAGCCATGTTGTCATTGAATAGTGATACAGAATATCATTATCTCTCCAAAAAGCGCAACATTTCCTGAGGCATAATGCATTCCACTGACCCCAAAAACTCCGACTGAAGATAAAATCATACCTTAAAATTGTGTCCAGAACAGAATTACTGAATGTTTTCCCTTTTAGGCATAACGTAGCCAGCATCCCTTGTGTAGAGATAGAAATGGATAACAACACTTGATAGTGTTTGAATTTCATATGCGAAATGGATAACACTGGATTAAGTTGATGCAAAAACCAAAATCTTCACTAGATTTCTGCTAAATTTATAGTCTTTATAGACAGCGCGTATGAGTGTACTTTTGTGGCTTGGGTGAGAAATTAGCCCAGTTTTGCCACAGGCAGCACAGATGCAGATTCTTCTGTTAGTTGTGACTGTTTTCCTCTGTTGCCTTTCGTTCTGCAGGTTTAGCTTAGTGGTGCTGACAGCATCACTACAACCAGCAGCCCTGGCAACCCTAATACCGACACATGAACAGTAGCAGTTTCCCATGTTGTGGAACTAACATCAGATAGCTAATGATTTGCCTGAGCACATTTTTTCAAGCATTCATTGGCCTGCCTCCTGGAAATCCAACTCATTTTTACCACCTCTTGAAATAGTTATAGGCACTCTACTTTGACACATGCATCAGATGCCAGTCCAATATAGCCGATCCTGTAGGAGTGTTGTATGAATGACGAATATTTGACTATGACTATGTTGGTTCTTGTTCTGAAGGATTGTACCACATGGGCACAGAAAGTGTGTGTGTGTATAAGAGCCCAAAATTCTTACCGGAACAGCTCTAAATCGTCTGCATTTTTCAGCCACACAAGAGAACAGGGATTACAACTGCATAGTGCACATTTACTTTTGTCTGGATTGAGATGTGTATTTCCTTCTTGAAAGACTCTTTTTAATCTCCTCAAAAACTGTTCGAGCTTTTCCTCTGGTCTGTGGGACTTCATCATCAATCATGACACTCTGAGATGGCACACTGCCACAAGGGCAGAATAGCTGGTGCTTCACTGTCAAGAAAAATGATGGGCTTGACTAGCTTTCCGTTAGGATATGGCTGGACCCAGACCTCTATTTTTTAAGTTGATGTTTGGTCCAAACCACTTAGCAGGATGATCAAAATAGTAATGTACTGCAAATCCTCTAGTGTGTGTACAGTCTGTATACAATCATTAGCAAAGAGTAGGTCACAGGCCAGCAGCTCTACTGTCTGACTTACTGCAGTCTCTGTAGGCAGACAATGCCATCATCATTAAAATGCAAATACAGATTCCTCAATTATTGACTCAAAATAAAGAGGTGCTGTAGAAAAGATGCTTAAAATAACCCAATATTGACCTGTTTTAAAAAACAAACCAAATCAAAATAAGGCACCCCAATCCTCCACCCAAAAAAACACAACTGAACCCAACCAGTCAAACAAAAAAACAAACTTTCTTCTGTCCATTTTCTATGAAAGGTCTAACATTCCTCTTCAGCTCAGGATCCTTCTCAACATGCCATCAATAAACACTTTAAACAGATTTGTGCAGAAGCCTCTAGGGGACTTCATAATGACAAAGGGTCCAGCTAGGGCTTAAGTCTACCCTCTGTCTTTTTCTTTAAGCAGCCTGTCAGCAAAAATCACATCAAAGGCTTTGTTCAGCCAGAAGACTTATTTGTAACTTTACTTGTAATAATAATTTTTATCTAGTACATCAATAATACAAAAAAATATATATTCATATACTCATCTCTCTCTCTCTATATATAGTATATAGTAGTAAAAATCAAGGACTTCTGCGAGTGCTACAAGCCAAACTACCTGCACTAGCCAAAACAGCAACCCATTCTAATGACCTGAGTGCCAGTTGCCTACTTACCATGGGTGTCTCACCAGCAACACAAGCATGATATCATATGCCAGAAGCCTTGTGGAATCTAAAGCATCCTGCTCATCTAGCAAATTGAAGTACGTAAGGGAACACGCATAAAGAATGAATCAAACCCACAGATACACTGGATTATGTCTAGAAAAACATATGGGAGTAGGAAGGTCTCTTGCAGCAATATCATCAACAGCAGGGTTTGGCTTTTTTTAATTATTTATTTGCAGAAAATGCAATATGAATATAACTGTTAAGATGCCTTCAGATTATTCTTATAGGCAAAATATTTTACATATAGAAATCCTTCTAGGAAGAGAGTATGAAAGAGCAGAAGGTGGAAGGAAAATAAAAGTTAGGACTTCAGGCTGCAATGGACCCCTTTCTTTCATTATTTTTCTTTCAATATGGTATGTCTCAAAGAGCTTTATTTTGTTTCTGCTAAAGTTCCTCTGTCCCCTAAACTATGAATTCAGAAACTGCAAGCTGCTGTTTTTATTTACTTAGTCATTCTAAAAGTTCATTCTGAGTTTAGATCAAATAAATTATATAGCTCATCATTAATAGTTTACATATTTCATCGTCATTACTTATCCTTCTTAACTACTGCCCCCTCATTTTTCAGGAAGAAGGACATTTAGCAAATTAGTGTTCAGCATCAAAGGCTTATTCTTATTCAGTGTGAATATAAAGCTCTGACAAGAAGTGATTTCTAGGAAAATAATGAATCCCTTCAGTACAGCTGACCTAGCTATTCCCATTCAAGTCAAACTAATAGATTTTTTAAATTTCTGTGGTAATTTAATAATCTCACTACCTGTCTCTTTCCTATGAATTCAGTTATGCCGTGCTTTCTCTTTAAATGCAAAATATCACTGAAACTAATTTTTAACATGGATGCAGATAGAGTTAATTCAAACTAGAGGCAGAGCAATGAAAAAAGCTTGTGTTTTGATACCATTAGCTGCAGAATCATTTGATATCAGTTAATGGACTTGTTAAATAACACAAAAATTACTTCTGTCCAAACCTTGCACAGTTGTTCTGTTATGCTCATGCTGGAAAAAAAGCTACTACAAACAACTGTGGAGGAGGGGACTGACAGTATTTACTATTTTTTACCTTACCTTTATTCAGAAAGCCGAAAGTTTTTTTACTACTTCAGATTAAGAGAAGTCCAAACCCTCATTTTTCAGACAAAGTGTATTACATAAGCTTCGGGAAGTTTCAAAGTAGAAGTGTTGAAACAGGCCTTCCCCCCTTCCCTGAAACAGACTGACTAAAATACGCCAATTTGATGAAGAATTTCAGCTGACAAAATTTCAGGGTTTGACAGCATATGGTTCCACTGGAGTTTACTGAATCAGCTATTGTCAGCCTTCAGGGGAGGAAAACAGATAGAATAAATTAGAATAACTTATAGAGCTGGCTCCACTGCAAGTGAGAGTTGAGAATTAAGGAGCAATAACTATTGGGTTTTTGTTTTCAGAACTCACTTTGAAGACCAAAATTCCACCCAGACAGGATGAAAAGCTTAACTCGTTTTTTTCCTACAGCAAGTAGTAATCCACCATGTTCTGAAGTGGAAATACTCCCTCCAAGATACCCACACAGCTATGAGCATGAACTTTTTCAGTCTTCCTGATCTTTCACAGTTTTCAGTAGTGTTGCCCGCAACTGAACAACAGCAACTCTCACAGAGAGAAGCTGTGTCAGGTCAGTGGCCATTACAATGGCAAGGCTTCTTGCTTTTGGCTGCAAAAGGAGTCCCTGCCACCTTTGTCTTTGACTCTACACCACCTTTCTTGCAACTAAAGGTGTGAAGGTTTTTAGGCTCGGAGAGTTGCTGTTGTAAGCTAATTAATTAAACTATTGATTAACTACTAACTATCAAGCATTAATTACGCTGAATTAATTAAGCTATTCATCCTACGGACTGTGCAAAATCTTGTTACCTGTTGCCAGCCTGACATATTTATATGTGGTCCAGATACCTGGAGCAAACATCTTTTCTGTTTTTTTATTAGGACAGCAGCTGTCCCGGACAATATCTTCGGATAGGTCTTCAATTTTTGTAGCCAACATTATTTTTCCAGCTATGTTTAAATAGCTCTGCCTCTTCCTCTGCTTTCTGCAGATGTTCAGCATCACAAATAACTAATTCCTGTTCTCTTCCTCATTGTAGTCTCCCTGTCTATTCACTTCTAATAAAAAGAATGTTACAGAAACTAAAATGGCTAACACAATATAAAATGATGATTTTGTCAGTCATTACTGTGTAAACTTCTGTGTTTTATCTCAAACTAGGAAAATGCCCCAGTCATTCAATTAGAATAATCATCAAGAGTCTGGCTCAGCATGCATAAGCAGAAGCTTGTTACACCATTAAAAAATGTTCTTTAAGGGAACACAGTTAAAATAAACACACACTGCACTTGTTAAAGCGAAGAATTACCTTTGTTATGCTTTGATTAAAAACTTCAAGATGAAACGGTCTTTTCCTTAAGAACAGTTGTAATAATAAGAAACCTAACAAATAACTTTTAGTCATAAATTGTGAAATTGACTAAGTGTCTGTTTAAAGGTTGTATTTAAAACAAATGCCCAGATCAAGGATGAACCGTTTCTCAAGACAAGATACATTTATCTCCAGGCTTAGAAAATGAGATTTATTTACCTTGTTTGGTTTTATTTGATACTGTTCTTGGGTTTATATCGTGTCCTGAGTTTTATTCTTGAAACAAAACCATGATTTTTTTTCTTTAAATAAATGGAAGTTTTCATTTAATTATTTACTTCCTAAAGTCAGAGCATTAGTAAAATATTAACCATAAGAGTTTTGTAAAATACAGTGACAAAACCAATATTTTTTACTTTGAGTTTTTATCATTTTTGTTTAAATACATGGCACAGCATAACAGGCTGTCTTTAGATCTACCACAGATTTCATGTAAATAATGAGCAGCTGTTTCCTACTGAAAATGTGATCCAACATATAAGTCACATGTCGGCAAGTAATTTATAACAAATTATTATAGTTTAATTCTGTTTATATGCTTGCTGTAAATGAACACTTGCTTCATGGGTGAATTTGATTAAAATCAAACTGGTTTACATCTCCAGTTCACACGTGAGCCATTATCTTGTCATCTGATATACTGTGTGCACAAACTCCTAATCAGTAGCTTTTAAAATAGAACTAATTTTAAACATTTTTACTTTGTAAATCCAGCTGTTTTGATTAAACACAGTAATAAAAAATATTCATTTTGTGTAATGAACCAAAATAATGAGATTTCATCTGTGAATATTGTTGTACACGAATGATAGCTTCTTCCTAGAAATATTTGGCAATTCACAGGTAAAATAAATTTTACATTAGGATGCATGCCAGTGAACTAATTTTCTCCTTATTTAGCAAGCAGAGAGAAAGGTGTAAACACAGTGAAAGCAAATGTAATTAAATTGAAAAATTGGGGCAAAATGTGGTATTCGTACAACTGCACTTTGGTAAAAAAGTCTTAAAAGGTTATTTATTTTAAAAAATATTTTATTGACTTTCTTATATTCCTTTTATAAAATCAAAGACATATATTCGTCTTACTGCCACATCACTGTTTGATCTTTGATTTGAAGTGTGATTGTAAAGAGATGCATAAATTAGAAAAAATCTTCACTGTCAATGCTATAAAAATTGAAACTAGTTGCATGGTTCAAGACCCGCCATGTTGTCCAAGTCTCGCCCTGTAAAACAGAATGAGTCGCATGGAGAATCTGTCATAGGAAGGTCTGAAGAATTGAAATACTTGTCGAATAGCGATTTGGAAAAAAAACCCATGGCAATCAAAGCTGCGATGATCACTTTGTTCATAGATTACTATTGCTTCATAAAATTGGTTTTATTCACTAAATACAGTAATTTTCAGCTTTGTCAGAATATTTGTATAAATCCAAAATTCGTTAATTTGAACAGCTCCATTACAATGATGATTTATTATGTTAGTAATGTTATTTAGTTAGTTAGTTAGTTAGTAAATGTTAGACTATTGTCTAACAAAGGAGATGATGAAACTTAGAAAGAAGGTCTGTGTCTGTTTCATGATTAAGAAGTGAAGCTGCAAATGTTTCATCATAAAAATTGTTCTCTGTTTAAAACTTGTAAACAAAAGTATGGGTAATTGCAATACTTGTAAAAATCCTATTAATTTATATAAGTGTACATTTTTAGAAGTCTTTTTTTTCCAAAACTCAGGTTAATTATAGCATGCCTTGGCAGTGACTAAGATCTAACACCATCCCTTGTTCTTACAAAGCCCATTAGGATGAGAGAAAACAAGGGTAGCGGAAAGAGAAGTTTGCCCCATCTGCATATTCAGGAACTGAAGTCTCAGGAGATGAGGAAATCTGTTACACTGCAAAACCCAGCATCCTGGCCACTGGCAGAATAACGCACTGTGAGAGCTGCTGGTCACTGCAGGACTGGTGTGGCAGCCAAGCAAGGGGTCATCAGAAAGACACTTATGGCGACACCTTCCTAAATTGATCAGGAGTGACAGAGAAAACAGTTCAAGATTTGAGGGGGGGGGGCACGATTAGGAATAGGTGGATGCCTTCTGCTGTCCTGGCTAAATATCATGAATCTTTAAATTATTTTGGTATAACTGGCCTCCTGGGAAAAATGACTTAAGAGAGTCAACAGAATATTCAGTATTTAGACAGAAGGAGTGCTTCTTTGCAGGAAGGAGCTGTGCTTCCAAGAGGCTAGATTGGAAGCAGAGTTATATCTGGAAAATCAAGTATGAGATAGTTTACGCCCTAAAGGAATCACCTCTACTGGAAAGCGGCGCTTCAGGACCACAGGTTATATCTGGGTGCCTCAACACAATTCCAGCTCAGGAAGACTGCCAACAAGTAATGCAGATCACGTGTCAGACCGCACTATTTCACAATGTGCCTGCGGTTTGTTGGGAAAGAACTGGTTCACCTCCCTACTGGGCAAATCACAACTCTGGCAGATTTCTTTTACTATTGAATCTCCAATGTAGAAATATCTTTGAGACATCACACGGTTTTCACTCTCAAAAAACTACAGACACTGCCAAAAGTCATAATACTGCTGCACGCTATGCAAAGGGCATGTGAAGGGAAAGCTAATTAGGTGGTGGAAGAAAGACGGGATTTACTAATCATGTATCACCATACTTGCTGTACATTTGTTAACTGTTATCAGAACCATAATAATTATGAACCTGTACTAACAGCTTTGATTATTACTAGCTGCAGAGAAAAGGAAAGATCATTATTAGTATGCCACAGAATCACTGATGGGAAATGACTTACCTGCCAGGCAGAGTGCCATATACTGTCTTGAGCTGCTGATGAAATTTTTATGTGTATTTCTTCTGACAAATTCTAAAATGTCTTTTCTGGGTACAGTCTGAGACCTATAAATTCACACATATATAAGAAAGTGCAGGTGCACCATACACTTCAGTCTACTCTCACTAGCTATATGCACATAACTGATTTTCACTTAATATGTGTTTAAAAGTGAGTTGAAGAGTAGCACAGAATGGAAATACAGTGGTCCTACTGGTAAGTTAGCTTCAATTTTATTTTCCTCATTAGAGAACAGTGTCTAAAGTGGGCACTTAACCTTCTTTTTCCCATAATCATCATCGAACGCTTTCTTCGTATGTATATTAATTTATAGTACCTACAAAATAGAAAGACTATAATGTCTCTGAAACCCTAATGATACAATGTGGAAAACACTAGCTTGTACTTCAGCCCATTCTTTACAGAACTTCATTACTGTAGTATTTGACCACCACAAGGTCTCATATATATATATATATTTACATCTGTGAGGTAGTCCGCCACTTTTACTATTTTATAAATGGGAAATGATGTTTCCCGGAAAAACATTTTAACACAAACAGTGTATGGTAGAGATGGTTGCCCCTTTATCTCAGGACTTAAAACAAATTAATTATTTCAGTGGATTTCCCCCTTGAAGGCTATTTTTTAGACTTCATTTCTTCCATTAGCAGTTCTTATGGGACTATGTAGAAGTAAAGTAACTTGTATTAAGTTCTTTTCCAAAAGTTCCATTTATCATTGCCTAGTGAAGTAGGAAGAGCATACTCTGAGGAAAAAAAGAGCAAATTCATGAATGTGTCAGCAAAATGGCACTTACAGTAAAACTTATCATTGGGAAGTGCCTATGTTTGAATGGGATTGGGAGAAAGCTCACAAAAAAATTAAGGCTTGATCCAGAACATGCTTCCTAAAAGCCATAGGGAGAGAACTAGAGAGTATTACAGTGTATGTTCATAATGTCACGCATTTAGCAAAATCCATAAATAGACAGTGACAAATACAATGAGTAAAAAACCTCTAGGTGTTACAGTTTGCTCTAAGAATATTTTAATGTGGTCTGCCTACATAGTTGTGCATCTTAAAATACTGTGTTTGAGCGGGAGAGAGGCACAGGATTTGATGCAATAGTGCATAGCAAAGTGGTAAAGAAGAGAAATGAGACCAAGCACAAGAACTAAACAAAACCGAAGACAGGCAAGACGTGTAAGCCCTATCAAAAAGGCAGCAGCAAGAATCTGTGCCAGAAAATGGAAGACATCCTGAATGAGGGAAACAAAACGTGTATAGGTCCTACTGATGCTCCAGTTTATCTGTTTTTTGTATTTAATGAATTTATTTGGCATTTTTTATCCCTCCATGTAGGGGCAAAATACAGATTCAAAATACAATTCTTCAGCTACTTTAGTCCTGGTAGAAGTCCTGTTTCGGTCAAGGCCCTTTCTTCTTCTTGAGAGTCACAAAATAGTGACCATTCAAACAAAAGAATAAAATATATAAAGTACAGATTCCCTGTTCCAGAAATGTCTGCTTTTCTCTAAACATTATTTTTAACGTGGAAGTGTGTATCTTCATGCACATATGTGTGTGTGGCAGAAGATGGCTGAGTCTGTGAATGTGATGAAGGGGAACAGACTTCTCAAGGCTTCTTAGTTTCAGACATAGTTTTGTTATTTGCATTTGTTCTGAAATGCCAAACTAAAAGCACAGATCATTCTCAGCATTGCAGTTGGCGAGAGTGACTGCTCAGACTGAAACTGGAGTCAGACAGCTGAAGGCAACATCAAAAAATGTTTTAGGAAGCTCATAAATTTTTACCTGAGTTTTAATCAAGAGTTAATCCTGTAATGTAGTCAGACCAAAGAACTATTAATACCAAACAGTCCATGGCACTAACTAGAATGTAGCAGACAATTTAGTAATCAAAACTGATAAATACTGGTAAACCTATGCAGTAAGTAAAGATCATACTTTCAATTATTTTTTGCTTCACACTTATCAGACTTCTGAATGTTTTTTGAAGTACTGAAATCTGATGAAAGCCTGAAATTCTACTCAGAGATGCTATGGGAACTGACACTTCTACATGCTGAAGGATAATTTTAGACAAATACTATTACTATCTTGGACAAAGAAGCAAAAATGCTAAGTAATATTTAAACACTAGTAGTGAGAAACCCTTTCATTATAATTTGGATTATTTGTTGCTAAAACACAAGATAATAATGAAGTTAATGTATGTCATATCTTTGCCTGGCAGCTGGCAAATACGCACTAGACAGCCACTCACTCTCCCCTCCCTTTCCCCCCCAGTGGGACAGGGAGGACAAATGGACAAAAGTGGAAATTTGTGGGCTGAGATAAAGACAGTTTAACAGGACAACAAAGTAAATACCAGTATTACTACTAATAATGATAATAGTGATGATAATGATAATCATAATGATGACAATGAGTTTGCAAAACAAACTGTATACAATACAATTTTTCTCACTACCTGATTATTGATTCGCAGCCTAGAGAAAAAAGTTTAAACTCCTGGCCAAAAGAGGGTTCAAAACTCCCAGAAATGAGAGAGAAAAATAGCTTCCTGCCCCCCTGGCTAACCCCCTCTAATAAAATGAACTTGACATCTATGATATGGAATATTTCCATTGGCTAGCTTGGGCTAGCTCTCTGCCTGTACTCCCTCCCAGCTCCTGCATACTTGTTCTTTAGCTGCACATCAGACTCTGGGAAAAAGTCCTTGATATACAGCAACAATTGAAAATGTCAGTGCTACCCACATTCTTCTTGTACCAAATCCAAAACACAGCAGCTACTGGGAGGAAAATTAATTCTATCCCAGCTGAAACCAAGAGAATGTGCAACTTAATATTTCAGCAATAAGTACTTTTTATTTATCAGGTTCACATGTAGTTATTATAGAATACCCACACTTATTTATCCTATGTAATTCTAACAGCCATCAAAACAGTTGTACATAAAAAGCACACCCATAACTAAGCTCATGTAAATTTTCAGTTTTAATTACCTTACGCATTGGACATATTTGCAACTTGGAAAATACTGTTCAAATTGCACATGGTCATGAAAAACTCATGACTGAAGAAAATCATCACCTAATGTATAATCATCAACTCCTTCATCTTTCAGTAAATCCTGTTCATCTTTGAGGTACTGTACTAAGGAAAATAGAATGATAGAGATGGTTCCACTATAATCTCTAGAAAACCATTCTCTTTCACTTAGAATAGTTTCACACCGTAAAGTATTACTATAATATAGTATGAATCCTGCATTTTGTCTGTATTGTTTAGATCATTACATTTATGATAATATATTGATGCCGTGAAAAGCCGGAGTTAAAGACTCAATAGTAAGAAGACTGTTAAGCAGCTATTCTTTTATTGCAGAATTGGAAACACAGGGGATCTCTCTTCCAATTGTGTGTGTCAAACACCCTTTTATTCCAAGATAAATACAATCACAATATACATATTAATTATATTTCTGAGAAATGCTTAACATATTTATGGGTTTTCTGAGAACTAATTAGCATATTGTTATCTTTCATGCATGTCTGTTGGTGCCTTCGAGTGGTCGTCGGGGGTCTTCAGATGAAGACTTGTACTCTTCGTCACATTGTCCGCTGGTTGACCTTTGTTTCTGTGCAAACTCAGTTCTAAGATCACATATACTGTGTCCTTCTAGCTTGTTTTTTTCTGGTCTTATTGCCCTCTTGGTGTGTCTTTATGTCTGTAGCTTGGTGCATCTGCCCTCCCAAGGCCGAGCTGTCTGGAGTAGAATTATTTAGGAGTCCCTTATCCTACAGCTATCCTGATTATCCACTGAGGACCAAGACTTGCTTTGGTTTTAGTTATTTTGTCTAATGACTTAAAGTGATAACATACCTACATACATCCACTACATTCCTAAGTGGAAATAGGGGTTAGTACAATAGCTACAGCATTAGATCACTTTGTATGCAAGAATACAAACTGTAAGAATAAAAACTGCTAACAACTAGAAAATACAATTAAAGCTATTTTGTTATAGTTTCACATTTCTTATTATCCCTTCTACCAATATGATGTGAACGTACATAAAATTAGCAGCAAGAGTACTGAATCCATTTGCAATCACGACTCAGACACTTTAAGACATAGCTACTGACTTTAAGAATCTGTTGCTATCAACGTCATTTAACATTTGAACGTCACAGGATTTCAAGAGGTCTAATTCTCTGCTCTTCTTTTGCAATCTGAAAAATGAATGCAAATTATGTGAGATTATGCTAATAGAATAGTGTTTCATCCCTTTATCACCTAGCTGAAGGCAGAAGTGAGGCAGAATTAAGACCCTGCTATCACAGACTTCTCTGTCACCACTTACTAATCAATCTAACCTGGCATGTCCCTGAGAGAGCTGGAAAAAACACAGTGGAGGGTCTTGGAATTAAATGCTAACAGAACTGGAGATAAAGGAAGGAAAAAATACAGACATCTTTAAATTTTTCCTATGACTAGGGCAACAAGGATCTATGAGAAGTGTATGTTAGGATAATATATAATATATGCTAAGACTGGTGGTGCTAACTCACTCAAAATTTACTGCATGGAGCGTATTTTGAACCAAAAGTTTGAACTGTATAAAGCTTGATCCCTTTGGATGAAAGTTAGCTGAGACAGGATCAAGATCTATGGATTCATATCCAGTGTAAGACTCTCAGGAAAGCCTTCTCATTAAAATTTGCGGATCAGGACCATCTTTTAACATGTTTGTGCTACTTCATTTCTGTGGTGGATTGAAATTGCGTGGCAGCTAAGCCCCCACCCTGACACTCACTGCCACTGCAGTAGGGTGGGAGAAAGCACCAGAAGGGCAAAAGTGATAAAAACTCACAGGTCAAGGTAAAGACAAGTTAATAAACAAAATAAACCTGCATGCACAAACAAATCAAAATAAGGCATTGATTCAGTACATCACATTGACATGCAGTTGTTTAGCCATCTCCAGGAAAGCAGGGCTTCAGCAAGTGTAATGGTTACTTGGGAAGACAAAAGCCGTAACCCCAAATCTCCACCCTTTCTTCATTCCTTGAGCTTTTATTGCTGAGCGCAAGATCTTATGGTATGGAATATCCCTTTGGTCAGTTTGGGTCAGCCATCCTAGCTGTGTCTCCTCCCAGCCTGTTGCCTAGCCCCAGCCTACTCTCTGGGAGGGGCAGAGTGATAAAAAGAAAAGGCTTTGATGCTGTGTATGCACTACTCATCAATAGCTAAAACAATGTACTATCAATACTGTTTTGATCACAATTCCAAAACACAGCATTATACAGGCTCCATTTAAACAGTATTGCTGAATGTTCTGAGATTAGTAGAAAAATATTCTTGTATAGGATCAAATCTGAGAAATCCATGTTTTCAGTAAATTAAATAAGTTTTTGCAAATTTGCATCTTATCCTTTAGCATTGTGGTAGCTCCAGCAAGATGTCAGGATCCTTAGGGAAAAGGAAGAGATGAGAACAGAAGTTAACTTACAGATTTCTTAAATTTATTGTGCTTTTTGCTTGGCATGTCACCATGCCACAGTGACAGAGAATATAAGGCTCTGTAAAACTTATTTTGAGTGATCCAGAAAAAAAGGTATGATCCCTTTATTATTAAAGGCAGGGCTAACATGCTGGCTGGAAGTGATTAAGCTGACATCATGAAGCTATCAAATACAATGCTTATTAGAACTGTATAAGAGAAGGCTGCTTTTGAACCACATAGTTTCACAAAATAGCCTTCGTGCTGGTATGTCCTTATTCTTTCAACTCACAGGTTTTTTCTCCTTCAATAAATAGACCAGGAAAAACAAATATTTTGTAAGGATCTTCTGTACTGAGAATGACTCCACTTGAAAAAACCTGTATTTTAGTATTAAAGGCTTATAGAGGACTAGAGAGAGAGATATTGTTTAATGTAACTTTTCTGGAATTTTTAAACTACGGAATTTTTACTCTTTTTGTAAATAGTAGGAAATGTTGATAATAGCACAACAGATGTCAGTGGACCTGAAGAGTTAATAGGACCCTGCAAGCTTGTTGGCAACTATGAGAGAAGCAGTCTAGATGGATGTCTAAGAGAAAGAGGAGTGGGATGGAGACTCAGGGGGTCACAGTTGACATTCTGAGACAGAGTTCATCAAATACTCCAGCTTTTGTTTTTCTTTTCTTTTCCTCTATGCTTGTCTGTCTTTACCTCCAAAATTAGTTCCACTTTGACGGTAAGCAAGTCCATTTTTAACTACATAAAAGACAGTTATATCCTTGTGATTCAATCTCCTTTAACAAGCTGAAGAAAAAACCCTTCCCATCAAAGTGAGAAAGGTTTTTAAAATTTTCACAATTGCAATGCTGCATCATCACCAACATAACGTCTTATGATACTGTAGAACAGCAAGCTGCATAGCAAAGTATTTAAGCATGTGATTTTTTGTTTCCTTCTACTTTCATAGGCAGACATACAGTAACACATTCTGGCCTCTTGGATATTTTTTGTTTACTCCCTAACAAAATGGTCTTTTATCCTCTGTCATAGGTGAAAAAACAGCTTTACACTGTGAACACCAACAGAAAGCAGATAACTGGATATATGTGTGTGTGTGAATGGGTGGGTGGGTGAATGTTCAAAACTGAAATTTTGAACTCTTAAGCAGAAGCCTGCTACTTGCTAACAGTGACAGATATAGTCTGTATGTAAATTTTGGCAGCATCTGGACAGAACAAAAGTGTCATGTCCAGAATCCTCCAATTAACAATGACACACAAGACAGAACCACTAATTAAGAGTCTGATCATGTCTTGTTTTTCTGCTTATAGACTGTTTAAATAGTGACAACAGGAGAACTGGGGATTTGGAAAGAAGGGCTTGCACAGAAAAGAAGAATTCCTATAAGAAGTGGTCTTGTAAAGAAGTTGATGCTGAAAAGAAGGTGAAGATCTTGGTTGGAGGAAAGATCCTGAAAGGAAGGGAAGATCCTGGAAATCAGGGAGTTAAAAACCAAGGGATACGTGGGGACATTGGCTGGCAACACCCAAGATGGGTAATGATGAGCAGAGGTACAGCAGGAACCAACCTGATTTTCTGGAGACCTTCCTGGGTTAGCAGCAACTTCTCTGTACTGAAAGGATGGAGAGGCCTAGGGAACACAGTGTTGCATGGGAGTGAGTGACTGAATGTCTGAGATAACCAAGCAGGGCAAAGCTCTCACTGCGCTTGTTCTTAAATAAACCACAGTATCTAGATCCACTCTGGTCTGTCTTTTACTCTGTCTCACCTGTGACGCTCATCACTGGTGTTCTTTGTCTTTCCCTATTGATTTCCCAGTACCTGCAGTGTGTTTTTTTTCCCCAGTAGGAGCAATAGCAGTGGTGGTAGCAACCTGATCAGGCCTGTTTGCATCTGTTTGGCCCTGGCTCAGAGCGGTTCCTGGGATAGGTACCTCTTTCCTTTCTTTCTGGTCCTGTTTGAAGAAGCCCTTACCTCTTTGTTGCAATCATGCCTTAGCCATTCACCTCATTGTTTAAGTGGTGAGGCTATCGTGTAGCTGTTACCATGAAGTAAGAGGGTGAAACATGAAAAGGTAATTTTCCACACAATGATAAAAAAAAATATTATTTTTTCTTCTGCTTACCCTGAATTGAAACTATAACACAGAGTTTTGTTCCCAAGCGAAGGCCATATGGATGAAAATGATGAAACCATTTGCAGCAAATAAGAAACCCCAATATTTTAACTGACCATTTCTCTAGGCAATTTTTTTAGCAATTCAGAATTAGTGTTGCTTTGACAGAGTCCTGGCACACATGTTTTAACCACATATATGGTATCTGCTCTATGCAAATAGTTTAAATGGTTAAAGTTAGAGCTTTCAGTGATCTGGCAGTAACCTGTCTTGCTAATATATGCACTAAAAGCAAACATGGAAGGTACACACAGAGGAAAATAATTTAGAAATTACAACTGATCTACTAAACATCTTTTTTTTTACATTCTATACACATAGAAGGTAAAATCAACTGTTATGACCTTGTAAGCCTGTAGATTTTTCTCCTGTTTTTTTTTCCACAGTACAGTTATACAAAGCCAATATTTAAATTCCATGGCATGCCACATTGAGAACATCGTAAAACGTATTAGCAAGAACATCTAAAATGAAGCAAGTAGCTTTGGTTTTCTGCTACTAAATGAACCTAATACTGTACAATTACTGGGCTGACTTTCTGCAGAAATTTCAGGGTTGTCCATCATGGAGCCAGCTGGCTACAACAAGAACTAAGCAGACAGAGTGTAAATTTCAGGATCTATTTATTATACAAGTATCTGCTAATACTATTTCCTTATCCAGCTTGAACACCTGAGACATTCGTAGTCGTGGGTACTGTGTTCAGTTTTGGGCCCCTCACTACAAGAGAGACATTGAGGTGCTGGAGCATGTCCAAAGAAGAGCAATGAGGCTGGTGAGGGGTCTAAAGAAAAAGTCTTATGAGGAGTGGCTGAAGGAAGTGGGGCTCTTTAGTCTGGAGAAAAGGAGGCTGAGGGGGGACCTTATTGCTCTCTACAACTACCTGAAGGGAGGTTGTAGTGAGGCTGGTGTTGGTCTCTTCTCCCAAGTGACTAGCGATAGGACAAGAGACAATGGCCTCAAGTTGTGTCAGGGGAGGTTTAGATTGGATATTAGGAAAACTTTCTTTACTGAAAGAGTGGTCAGGCATTGGAACAGGGTGTCGAGGGAGGTGGTGGAGTCACCATCCCTGGAGCTGCTCAAAAAACATGTAGATGTGGCACTTTGGGTTATGGTTTAGTAGGCATGGTGTTGTTGGGTGGATGGTTGGACTTGATGATCTTAGAAGTCTTTTCCAACCTGTGATTCTATGATTCTATGATTCCATGATTCTATGATCTACACTGCAGCTCATACAGCCTGTTGAGATAGGATGAAAATTTCTGGTTAGTGTGACTTCCACATGTCTTGCTTCTGAGGCATGAGCTTGCTAGGCAAGAACAGTTCAGGCACAGTTTCAAAAACACTGTAGCCTGCACATTACTTATATCCTTGTCCTGGGTTTGACCAGAACAGGGTTAATTTTCACCGGAATCCAGGAAGGGGCACAGCCGGGGGGTGGGGGCTGACCCCACCTGGCCAAACAGAGCCCAGTATTCCATACCATGTGACGTCAC
>Ga0065711_1001582_pt1 | contig 41957 bp, 19 predicted proteins | sample Hoacrofraction12_FD_59098 | JGI IMG/M metagenome (GOLD analysis project Ga0065711, IMG submission 59098) | Hoatzin crop microbial communities from Cojedes, Venezuela - Epithelial fraction 12 v2 (version 2) | ecosystem: Host-associated > Birds > Digestive system > Esophagus > Crop | place...
TTTTTTTTTTTTTTTTTTTTGTTAATTTTATTAATTTCTTATTTTTTAAAGGTGTTAGCATTTATCTCCACCTCTTTCTATCAGTGTTTTAGATATTCTAGATAGAATATTTGACTAGTAACCTGTTTCTAGAAACATTTTTCCAAGCAGGATCTAAGAATAAGATGTCTTTCTCTGAAGATCCGCTTCACATGCAGAACAAGAGGATGAAAATAGTGTCAAAGCAGCAGGAAATGTAATGAAATTTGTTCTTTCATGAGAGTAATCGTTCCTATAGAATAGCTGTGATAAAATTAGGTATCCTCTTGTCATCATCAAACCTAAACTTCTAGGTTTGGCCTTAATCTTAGTCTAAGCTCTGTCTTAGCCAGATACATGTCTGGATGGGAACACCACCTTCTCTCTTCCTCTGTCAGGCTGGCCCTGGACAGCTTTATGTACTTTGTTTTGTCTGCATGGACCCATGTGCGCATGGGTTCATTTCTGTGCTGTACAAGTGTTTCATCCTGAGCTTAGAGAACAGGAAAAGCAAAGCTCCCACAGTCTCGGTTTCCATTTCCATTTTCTCTGATGACTGGAAGTGGATTTCAGCAGAAATCTTTGACAAAGTTCTACGCTCTCTGCTGCTGCTGGGGGGTGCGCAGAGCAGTGGAGAGGAACCCTCATTTGCTCTGGACATTAAAAAGCAAACAAAAGCTGCTATGGAAGTCCCCCAAATATTCAAGTGGGACTTAACTGCACAAAGGCCCTATGCCAGCTTGCTTAGAGAGGACCTGCAAAGAGAAACTGTTGGTGGTGATTAGGCACAACTGGGACTGCCTGCTAAACACTTAACAAAGGGAATCCCCTCTCTGTTCTATGCCATGGAGAGAGTGAGGGAATTTACTTCCCTCTTTCACACCAGATATATGTTTATTTTCCGGTTTCTCTGTTTTAATTAAGACTGTGCACTAAAGTTCTGTGACTGTAGCCAGAGCTCCACAAAATTTAGTAAGGCCAACAGCGGAGGTTTCTTAGTCTGAAACGATTTTAATTTAGTTAGAAAGGAGTTTCATTTTCTTTGTCCCAGTCAAAGGTCTGCACTGTTTCAACAGTTCCCACAGACGCGCATATCTTCGCCTGTATCTCTGTTTGCATCAAATGATGTATCTGAAACCATTTGGAGGGACTGTTCCTGAACAGAACTTGTTAGGACTAAGAGTTGGTTGGATTTTCTGTTAAAATCCTTAAAAAAGAGAGTTTCTTGCACTCTGCAGGCTGAGTACAGTGTTTGAGGAGGAAGTCACGTGGAATCACTCAGGATTCTAGCCACATGGGAGATGTTAATGTTTAAGAGAGAAACAGAAGCAAACAGATAACTGGTGTTGTTAGGTGATTCATTGCTGCTTGCTCTATACATGGCAAATGACTGTGTGTTTCAAAATTCATTCTGGAGCAGAGATTTCCATTTAAAAAGTAGCCCATTAGCCTTTGATTTTCCTGAATAAAGCATTCCGTTGGGGATTATCCATCCATCTCACTACTGGGTGGGCCTAGCTGCAGTAACTGAGAAGTTCTGCTCATTAGGGCTCTCTCAATGTACACCTTCTCCAAAAACATTTTCAAACGCTTGCCAGAGCAATTAGTTCTTTTTCCCCATGAAAGGAGTTTGCTGGTGAAAAGAGGCTAGCAGGACATGAAGGGTGGCTAATTATCTACAGATTGGATACAACCCAGACACCAACAGCACAAATTGCCCCTCTTCCCACAATCTGCCCTGTCCTGGCTTGAGTTCACTCTCGTTAACCTTTCAAACGAGGCTGCTAGTGAGGATCCCTCGTCATTCCATGTGCAACTCTGCTGGGTTTTTGGGTTGGAGGGTTTGGGGGAGGGAGAGGAGTGATAAGAGCATCTGTTAAACAAATTTCCCTAAAAACAGGATTTAGTGAGCCGTCAAGGGCAAAGAACTACTAGGTATGATAAGCCAGTGTCTCTATGGGCAATATTGAAATATTTACAAAGGGCAGTTAGTTAGCAGAACTCCTGTTGCAAGTTGTAAGCCTAATTTATACTCTGAGCCTTCAAAAACTCTGCTTCCTTCTTCTCACAGAAGAGCCTTGTCAGCGGTCCTTTTTTTACTGTCTCATCTACCATAAAAGGACTGATCAGTTTTCCTCTTTCTTTTCCAACTCTGCTTCCTGAAGTTAGGCTTTATAATTCATACTTAGGTGTCTAAATAAAAGTGATCTTTTTTTGGAGATTGTTGAGCACACACAAATTCTGTTAAAATGAATGTGAATGGCAGATATATATTCTATAGACAATGGAACATATGTTCTAATAGTCTTACTGAAGTTGATGAAGATTTCTTGAATAGAATTTAGCAATCATAATAAAGTTTGGGCTCTGTATTCATGATGTTGAACTGCCCCTAAAATACACAAAAACTTCTAATTCCTACCAACTTCATCAAGAGCTCAATACTGAATATGCTTAGTGCCTTGGTGGATATGAAATAAATTACAAAGTTCCAGAAAGCCTGTAATATTTACAGGAATGTCAGTTCTTACAAACCAAGCATACTGGCCATAACTGCACAGTGATCTCCCTATCTGGTTGGGTTACATGCCAGCACGGATAACAAAGAGCGGAGGATTAGCTGAGAACAGCTTCATCTTAAAAAGTAAGTTGATCTCTTTTCAAGCCCCACAGTATTGTATTCAATTTTATATTCCCAATGCTGGTGATTGTTATGGCTGGCTGAGTAGGAGTGGTGATGGACTGAACAAACGCGTGACCAACAAAACCATAATATAAACCCAGTGCTGCTCTACAAATGAGTAATGAAATTTCACCTCGTTTTCAGTTCTAGTAATGGGCTATTTGTAACAAATTGCTTTTTGAGAGTAACTTTGCCTTTGATTATCTGGAGATTTACATGGCAGAAAAACCTGTTAGGCTTCACCAGAGCTAGTGAGAACCCCTGTTCATGGAGACATTGAATACAGAATTGGGAAAAGCCCTAAAAAAACATTTTGGGGAGCAACCGCTCACCTGAAGTAGTGTGACTAGCCTGCTGAATTTTATAATGCTCTTCCCATGCCCATCAGAATTTTATCCACAATAAAAGAGCTGGTTTCTGTCACACTGGTTTAGTACAGTAGAATACAGAACAAACTTTTTGATATCAGTATTTTCAGCCAATTTGCTCTGACCCCTCTCCACATTACTGCTTACCTGTAATATGTTACTGACACGGTGGAAATTTCTCCTGTTGCTGGTACATTCCCCGGCAGTCAGAGAGGTTCTGCCTGTACATTGAGAAAGAGCCACCCATTAAAACCAAGCTCCGAGTAGCTAACAGTGCTGTATGACTGTTTGCTCTGTCTGCTCCCTGTTCTCGGTTTTCTAACCTCACACCTCTTGGTTTTGATGGCAGGATGACACTGACAGCATATGCTGCCAAGAGCAGATAAACCGTTCAATCTACTGGGCAGATGGCTTCGTTTTTGTTTACTCCATCACAGACTATGAGAGCTACCGAGTCATCCGTCCCCTACACCAGCATATCCGCAAGATTCACCCGAATGCTAACATTCCCCTGCTTCTGATGGCGAACAAAGGAGACCTCCTGCGAGCCAGGCAGGTGTCCTCCAAAGAAGGACTCCAGCTGGCCACTGAACTGGGAGGTACTTACTATGAAGTCTCGGCCAGGGAGAACTGTGAAGGAGTGCATGAAGCCTTCCAGCAGCTTTGCCAGGAGGTCAGCAGGATGATCGGGAGCTGCAACGGAGAGAAACGAAGAGGCCTCCACCTTGTCCGGCCCAAGTCTCCAAACATGCAGGACTTAAAGAGACGCTTGAAACAGGCTCTGACTTCCAAAGGGAAATCTGCCACTACACTTTGATGCAGCCAACAGAAACTGTTTTCCACAGCCCTGAAAAAAAGGCAAGAAAATAAGCTGGTAATAAGGGGCATCGCTGAAATTCAGCAATCAGGTTGTGCAAGAGGCTCTTTCATTTTGTCTTCATGTCTTCCTTAAAAATCCCGTGCTCATTCAGCAAAGGAACTTAGAGAATTTTCTCTTTGCGGCAAGAATTTAGAAACTGTGATTTAAAAAATAGATGTTCCCAAATTATTTCCTTTCTGAAAGGGACAAAGTCAAATAGTTTAGGCTTAAAATGTGGATTTTATTAATAAAAATAATTAAATCCTAATTTTAAGAGAAATTACTTCTGTTGGGGATGGTTGTATTCCCAAACATAGGCAATAAGCTACAGTGAGACACAAGAAGAGTGATGTGAGCTATACTGAGCAAGCAAAATTTACCAGATTTTCTTGGTCACAAGACTGGAAAAAAAAAGGCAAAAAGTAAATGAAGAGCATAAATAGTGAAAAGTAGTAATTGAAAGCTTTTAAATTGCAGTTTAGAAAGTGTTTCAACTTGGGGAGAGATTTCTTCATATGCAAGCGTTAGCCTTACAGTGTCTCTTTAAATGAAGATTTTAAAAAATCACTATTTTTTCAGGTTATTTTTCTTTAAACACATATTGACTGTTTTTGAAAGTGATTATATGGGCAAAATACATACTTGTAGCAGCATTTTGTAGTCAGTTTCTTCAATGGCGTGCTTCTCATTTTTCTGTAGGTTTCCTACATGTCAATGAGAGAGGGACAAATAGAGCAGTGTGGTTTAAAGACTGCAAAAAAAAGACTGTATTAATCAAGAACAAGGAGGTCACTTAAAACTAACTTTTTTTTTCCCGAAACAAATTAGTTTTCAAGTTCAAGATGCTGTTTTAAAGAAACAAGGCCTTCACATAAAATATATTTAATTCATTAGGGCTTTTTTTTAAAGAAGAAAAGGTTTAATGATGCCTGAAATTTCTGGCTTCAGGAATTCATCATTTTAGTATTTGCCTTAAGACCCGCTTTTACTCAATACGTTGCAATGCATCCAAATCACCAGTCTATCAATATGTATTTTACTGGCAGCATCTCACTGCGTTGTGTCTCAGCATGTACAAGGGACAAGGGGTTTTGAAGCTGTATCCTCTGAGCTGGCCCATTTTATGATAGCAATAACAACATGAAGCATCCATCATCCTATTCCCAACAAGAGTGAAAAGAAACTGGGTTGGACCATGCAAAAGCCACGATGCAACAATCTTTTCTCTAAACAGACCGTCTGAGCAATTCACGGGACTGTGAAATGAAGCAAAGCTCAATGATTTACACTCAGGAACACAGAAGGGAAAGCCCTAGCTTGATGGAGACAGAATACTCCCAGCTGCGGTTTCAGCTGGCAATACTGAGCTAAATCAACCTTTTACTTATTATGAGCAGCAAAAATGTAAATTGAGTCTGATGAGTATTTCTATAGCTCAGGGCTTGAAAATGTATTTTACATTTTTCCTGTTACCATATTAGACAACTCTAGTCATGATTTTCCTCATCACCTGGATTTGCTCTACCTACAGCTCACTTTGTGTTTTATTTATTGTTTTCCACAGCTGTTCATCTGAGAATGTCTTGTGTTCTGATTAATTTAAAATTCTTTTATTCACACAAAAGAACTGCACCTTTTCTTAAAATTAGTTTCCAGTGGTAGTAGGAGGGGAGAAGGAATGTTAGATCATCCAAACAGGGCCTCAAACAATATCAGAGGATTTCTACTTTAGCTTGAGGTTAATTAACAATTCAATGTTTGATCAGTGTCATTGTCCATTGCAGGCACTTCAGTATGGCATTTACTAGCACAGAATTTCAATAATTTAAATTACTAATAGTATAGCTCAAATGTCAAATCTAAAGATTGAATAACATGAAATAGAGCAAAAACTTTGTGAGAGACACACAAACTGAAAATTATTTACATTGGAAAAATGATCACCAATTTTGAATAACAATTAAATGTTTCACCATCCCAGTACTGTATAATAAGGGCTAAATTTGCTGAAGACAATTTGCTGACATTTGTTTTTGTAAGAGCCTAAGCAAATTAGGTGCTCTAGCTTGTTAAATTTGTTTGTAACTTACTCTTTCAGCTCTAATCCTTTCTTATCTGGGAAGGGATTTCAACAAATTTCAAACCTGTCAATGTTTTATTTTCAATAGCGATTAATAAAAACATGCAAGGTCTTTCCTGAGTAGTGTATAAAATGGCTCCTTTACATCTCATGTCTTTAAATGTTCCTTGCTTATACTAGACTAAAAATGTATTTTTTTTCCCCTTCTTATAACCTAATACACCCTGCTTTGGAAGTGTACAGAAGTATTCCTACATTTGTACTCCTACATAAGTAAGCATTTCCACATTCCTGTGGCACTGGTGGGGAAAAAAAAAGGCTACATTTTAGCTAAGGCCAAAAAATACTGAAACATTTAAATCTTCTCCTAAATACTAACATGTGGCAAACATTTATTCTGCTACAAAAACTTGAGTATAGTATTTCCTTTGTTCATTGACCAGCAATACAAATCCTGTAATAGCTTTGATACTGATTTTAAGCCAGGACACACCATCTACAGAAGACAATAGAGCTCAGCATTTTTATTGGCAGTGCAGTACTCAAGCACCAGAACACACCACCGTGCCACTGAAGCTAAGCCAGGCTGAGGAAGGAGAATGGTAGCATGAAAAGCAGGGAGAAGAGAATGTTATAGAATTAAGTGGCTAAAAATAATCATGTAAAATATCAAAGATTAGTCATGTAGAACCTGATCCTGAATTAGAATCTTCAGGCTGCCAGGGAAAAATGTATTCTACCAAACGTTTAAAATGAAACCTCTAGAGAGAAGGTACGTGACATAAAGTCAAGAGAGGAAAGGAAAAAAAAGATTTGAGAGTTTGGGGTTTGGTTTTTTTTTTATATCAAGGCAGATTCTCTTCTCAGTTATATTGGTTAAGTCCAGATTAAATCTACTGGAAGCAATTGCAATGAGCTGGAGAATTCACTTTTTTTTTTTTTTTTCTTCCCCATCCCTCTTCATTCTCCTGAGCAGTTTAAATCTTGTGCACCATCTGGTTTTCAAGATGGTTTACAGCTGGGTTTACTTGGGCACAAAGCAGTTGAGTTATTTGCCCCAAGGTTACACAGCTGAGCAAGTACTTGAGAAGAACTCAAAAACTGTGTCCTTTGTAATTCATTCCCAACCCTTCACAACAACTACCAGACCATACCACCACCCTCAAGGTATGCACAAAGTGCAGTGAGTTGTATTACACAAAAATGTAATTAAAAGTTGGGAAAAGTTATTTAAATTACAAGCTATGTTAGGAACTGCCTGAGCAAAGTATTACTGACATACTGGCACCATGCGCAATTATAGTAATACCAAGACTGGCTGATGAGTTATTGAAGATATTCGTAAATGGTTATTTTCTGCAGTATTTCTGTCACATGTTTCCAGTGGTTCCCCACAGAAATACAGTGCGACTTGGGAGACAGGAAAATCCGGCTCCATTTTTAACTTTTCCTGGGACTTGCTTGATGATCTTGGCCAGATCTCTTAATCAAAGTGAATGTGTCCGTAAGTACAAGGAAGAATATTGACACATATTTTTCATGCACTTTATCATCCACAGGAGAGAATCACCGATGAGAAATAAAGGAATTGCCCGCACTTGCAGTAGGGATGGCTTAAATCTGAACATTTGACTTCAGACCTTGATTCTGGATTCCTTAAACTCCCAGTTGTTTGGGTTTCACATTTACACTTGAAACAGAGAAACAAACCAGAAAATTCAGATCTTGATTTCAAGGAACAGCTCAGGCAGAAATATTTGTATCCAGGGTACCTGGCTACTCACAGGATTTATGTCATGTGTACAAATGAAGAGGAAAGAGTAACTTTCTGAGACATCGAAAGAAACTTGGTCTGTACCAGAAAATAGTTGTCTAACTTTTACAGGGTTAACTGGAAGGCTGCCAGCTTTTTGCTGCTGCTGGATTTCCCTCTGCCCACTAGCAAGCTAGAAGACTTTGGGTCAAAATCACACTGCCTCTGGTAGAGCTGCAGCTATGTTTGCAGAGGCAACGCATGACCCTGAAGCAGCAGGACATGATGACATATTTGCTAGTATTTAGTTGTCTGCGTATTTTCAGAGTTCTTAGAAGCTGTCCCTGTCTCCTTTGGGGCTAGCACAGGAAAGCCGTGCAACTAAAAAAGATCTCCAGTGTCACGCTAAAAACCTTAAAAGCAGGGAATGGTGCTAGAAAAGACAATCCAATCTATCACCTCTGGAGACAAAGCAAGACTCTGCCTCTAATAATTTTTCACGCCTGTTCTCACTGGCTTTGCCCTTCCTTGTCCCTCTCCATTCATGCCTTTGTGCTTGTTTAATTTAGCAAGCAAAAACTTCTGCAGTTGTTCTTCCTCAGGCTTAGAAATATATTTTTTGCTGTTTAAAATTTATTTCCAAATATTTTAACACCAAACATGGTTTATAGCAAAAGAAGAGTGTCTGCTTAGCCTTTTGACCTTATTTACCTAAGGCATTTTAAAGCATGTCTTTAAAGAAGTCAGTACACCTCTGTATTTAGACAAACCTTTGAATTCATGCCATTTCTCCCCAAGTGCTCTTACTGGCTTAGCCCAATATTTCCTTCCCTTGTTTTGGGCTTACAATGTTGAGCCCGTTTGAGTTGTGTAGTCATTGCTTACTTAAACCTGCTTAGTTCTTGTAAAGTTGTGTAGTCATTGCTTACTTAAACCTGCTTAGTTCTTGTAAAGTTTTGCTGCTCTTCTCTGAAATCTCTTTGGTTTAATCCAGCAAGTTCTCTAAGCAGCTGCGCAGCGGTAGATGAGCTCAGAACAGCTGGTGATTTTCTGCTCTGTCAGATTTTTGCCCATTATCGAAGATTTTGGAATAAACGGCAGCATGGAGAGTGATGCAGCAAACCCAGTTCTAGTCTCCTTTCATCTGTCGACCTCCTTTGGTGACAATAATATTATCCATCACAAAGTGGACAAAGTTTATCCTAAATGATAGTGTTTCAGCACGGGTTCCTACAGATGGAAAAAACACCAAATATGAAGCAGAGAGATGAGTTGATAGGCTCTGTAAACCCTAGGATCCAATTAATTCAGCAGCTGTCAGACCAATCTTCTTTTCTTTAGAAGATACATTTTTTACATTTTCCTTTTTATCCAAATGGGTTTCAAGACACAGCCTCTGGATCTCATCACGCAGACATTTACTGTCTCCTCTGCAGCAGGTCAAGGGGAAGCTGCACGTTTTCGAAGTATGATGGGTGAAAGTATGCATGCCTTGTGCTGTTATTATGGATGATTGTGGAGACTGTTCCTAAGGATAATGTTCGTCTTCTTTCCGGGCAATAATGCAGAACGCTAGCAACCAGTAACTGGTCATTTTGAAAATATTTTAGTTTTGTTTGCTGGATCTGGAGACACACTGTACCTTCTTTGCTAGTTAGAAAGCTCACTAGATAAGTAGGGGTTGGGCTTTTTCTGATGTAGCCTTTGAATTCTCACAAAGAGAGTTGAATTATGTCACTTTTTGACTGTGATCCAGGTTTCCAGATGCCTGCAGGAGCCACCCCTCTTCACAGTGTTCTGCATTGTATTTCGCTTCAAAACTCTCAATATTTTCTTATGCCATGACGGAAAAGAGAAACAACTTTGGAACATCATGCTGAAGTGCAACAGCCTATTCTCTTGCCTCCCAATTTTTTATGAAGATCATGGGAGTCTGAGTTGTTTTTGCATTTGTTTGGGACTAGAACTCATACTTGTGCTCTGTAAGCAAAGGTCTTTATCATTTCACATGAACAAGAGTCTTCATTATTTAACTAGCAGAACAAGTATACTGGCACACACCTCAGCAGTTCTGTGACTGTCAGTAAAGAGCACTGGGATAAGGAAATAAGAGAGGCATAAAATCTTCAAATTATGCTCCTGTGTGCATCTGATTTTCAGTAACAGAGACTGACTCTCCCTCAAGCACTGGGAAAGGTAATGGGCTGGTGGCAGTGCTTAATATAGAGAAAGCAGTGATGGCAATTCTGGCTCAGCTGTCTGTGTTCCAGTCCCTCCATTTGGGGACGGTGAGGGAGGTCAACATTTGTGAGAAGAACCTTCCAAGTGCACAAAAAGGTGTCACTGGGAAACCACGGGTTCTCTGAGGCACAACCACAATGAGATTTCTGTGAACTACACATCTGGAGGTGCTCTGCTGAAATGCAAAACCAGAATCCAGGCCTTGGAGAGCCGTTAGCATTTCCCTTCTACATCCTTTCAGAGCAGTGCTGAAAGCCCCACATCTTTATCACATTCCAGCCCACGTGGTTACATTACGCCTATGTCAAAGTCACTTCTCCTAAAGGACTACGGTAGTATTGCTGGTCTCAGTGTGGATACTGGTACAGCTCCAGCAACGAACGGAGGGTTTGAGTTGCCATTCTTATCCACCCTTTTAACTGCCAAGACCACCTATGAAGTCCAGAGTCCAACAGCTAGTACCAAATACCAAATATATCTGACTTGTGTTCATCAGTCTGTGCTGGAGAGCAGTAACTGGCTCTCAGGAGAGCCATAATCTGCCAAAAGAGCAGCTTTTAAAACCCAGAATACATATTTGTGTCAGGACTGTGAAATGATACATTTTATATGTAAGTGCTATTCTGCTAGCATTATTTATTACACAGCTTTAAAGAAAGCAAGAAGTTTTGTTTCTAAATCCTGAGTGCTAATCATTGAGATTCCTCATTTTATCTATTTTTGTATTTTTAATTTTAGCCATTTGCACTTATGAACCTCGCACTGGGGAATGAAGCGAAACAAATGGAGCGAAAGGTTCATCTCTTTATATGTTTGGCAATGTGCATTTTCCCCACACTGCAAATACATCTCACCACTGGAAGAACCAAGAATCATGAACAGGGCTGAGAGAATACGTTCAGTCTGCAAAGCCCAGACACCCCTCAATCCCTGTGCTGTGGCTACTGGTAAGAGCCACTGGTAAGACAAGGATAAACATCTAAAAAGCACCAGTGCTCACCACCCATTTACACATGATTAGCAAGGAGCTTTAAAACCAAGGCTTCACAGGATGAGGAGAGAAGGCTGTCAAAGGGTTAAACGTTTCCTGCCTTTAATCTAGAATCACGTAATGTGGAATGAATGTTTCAGCTCAAAATGTTTCCTCACTCTGACAGTTTCATGGTGTGAGGTCAAAGTGTGGGAGACATGGGGAGAAAAGAGGGGGAGCATGGAGCAGTGAGCTAGTAAACCCAGAGAAACACACAGGCACCCAGAGAAATAAAAAGGATGGTTTCTCAAGCAGCTTCAACCCAGCTGGAAGGAGCTGTGGTGGAGCCATAGGCGAGGGGTGTATGACTTTAAGCACTTCCTGCTCCGGGCTGCCTCTGCTTCTCCCTTGTGTGCGTGCTTCTGCTCTGGGCACAGTTCCCACGCCACATTGCAAAATACGCCTTGAGTTTCTCACAGTATCTCTGCCCAGACACAAACTGCAGCCTCAGTCCTTCCTGCACCCTGCAAATTCAGGAGGTGGGACTCCTCTGGGGGTACTGCTTGCTATATTTATTTTTCCTGCCTGTGTGGATCTTTTCCTATGCTACCAGATCTCTTTCGTACACCAAAGGGCTCTACCCAATGTGGCAAACTTCAAGTTAAAAACTCCTCAGATTTTGAATTAATTTGATTTTTTGGACCAACCTGATCTCAGATCACTTCTTACACAAAGAGAGTCTGGCCTGGTTTGATTTCATTGGCAGGCCTTCCTACAAGGACAAAGTAATCACTCATTCATGACTATCACGACATCAAAATATATTTCTACAGATCAGTGCACCACACGTCTGTCTGCTTCACTTGTAGTTCCCACCTCCTCTGCCATGGGCAAAAGTTTCCATTTGGGGAATTGTTACTTATCTACTTTCTTTCCAATTTACATAAACTTCTAATCACTGATAAAGGATTGGGAAAAAAGGAAAACATAAACAATGACACAAACACTTAAGTAAACGCATTTCGTTACCCATCCCCCTTAAGGCAAACACAAGAGTCTCAAACTCCCTGTTTTCACCCTGGGTTACACTCAGTCAACCCCAGTTCCTTGCTTCTCTTTCTTAAACACACCTGAGCGAGGGCATCACGTGCTCCTTTGGCGGGCTGATGTTTTGGCATGCAGTGGGGTGTTGCGCGGGTGTCAGAGCTGACAGTGACAGGCATGTGGCACTTCAGGGCCATCTCCCCCATGGGTAACGTCTGCAGCCACTGGCACCCACTAACTGGGGGTTTGCACCCTACAACCTATTCCCAATACACTCCTCTCAAGCAGCAAAGATAAGGACCCCTCCCCGTCCCCAAATGATGGCAGTAACACAAAGAGATGTGGTAGATCAGCCTACTGCTGAGAATAGTAAATTCTGCATCTTCCCACCAAATGATAACAAATGTCTGAAGGGAATCAGCTGACAAATCCTCTTGCTCAACTCTACTGGCCCCTAAGCTGCACGAAGAAAACAAACTCCTTTCATGGCAGGAAATCCTCAGGCCAGTTTGTCACCAGGCTTCAGAAAGATTTAAGTAACAGAGCTACTAACAGTAGATTTTGACTGGTGAATGATACAGCCAGAAAAGCTGGTCAGCAAGCACTTCTGTGGGCTGACAGGTACAAATCCTATTTTAAGGCTATCGGGCAAATGTACGTTCTAAAGCTTTCCGGGTAAAGATGCAGGCTCCTCCAAGGAGGAGGGCTCTAGAACCATTTTTAGGAGTTCTATGTGAAAACAATTTCTTATGATTCAGGAAAAGGTCAGACTCCTGCCCACAGATCCAAACATCTTATTTCTAAAACGGGCCACGTGAAAATTCCCCAAGTCAGACCTACCAGTTTTCAACATGCAGCTTCAGCCTTCGAACTGAACTGAAAGATCCTAAGTCTCTTTTTTAATGCTCCTATGTGTATTTTGGAACGTCCTTTGTGGGACACTACTAGTTCCCCTAGTCCCACATCTTCACACTCCCTGTCTCTTGGGCATGTTTTCCTGCCAGTGCAAGACACAATGTAATCGAAGGGACCAAGAACACCGCAGGGTGTTGCTCGGGTTGTCCNACCCCTATGCTTCAGTCCCAATAAAATTAAAATTATGCTTCCTTCCTTTGGAAAGTTTTTGGAGATCTATTGATTAAAACTCCTGTGTGTAAGCCAGGTGTCACACTGTTTTCAGTATTTTATTGCTGCACCCTTGTGTGGAGAAGAGCTGATGGTTTGTTATTAATAGAGCAGGAAGCGGGGATTAAACTTTGCTCTCTAATCACAAACAAAAGCAACAAGAGCTACAAGAGCTCTGTAGCTTCTGGGTAAACCTAGGAATGAACAACTGTTCCTAAGCAAAGTGAATCCCAGAAGCAGAAACCCAGATTGATGTCTCACAGGGAGCTGAATTAAAACAAGGTCAGCCTTGGCAGCCTGCCTCCTCTTCACCTTGTGAATATTCTCCAGGGGACGGATCTGGAACATAACTGTTTTGACACTGGGTTTCCTCTTGCAAACGCTCTGTGCAGGCTCCACGTCAAGCAGCTGGGATTTTTTTTATATGTGCCTAAGCCACATTTTCAAGTGCTGTAAATTGCCATAGCACCATGAGAGTCTTGCGGATCAAAAGAAAATCAGCTGTCAGTTTTTATTAGCTGAGGATTCAATCCAGCCTAAAAATCACCCACAGCAAAAACCATTTCTAGGCTAGGAAGGTAGTTTCACACACAGAGGCAAAGTAGGGCAGCCGTCTTTTCAAAGCCCAGGTTACCTCTGCAACTGCAGAGAAAGCTTTGCAGAGGTAGCCTTTGTGTCTACTGGTTGTCTCCATTAAGTCACATGAAGGAAGTTGTGAGAGTTGGCTAAACAAAAGCTCTGCATGTTTAGTGGCCCTCTGATTTGCTTTCAACTTCTCATGCATATTTTGCATTCACTTTCCAGGAACAGCCCAGTCAGATTCATCCTAGCACGAGAGTTGCTAGTGACTAGGGTTGATGCCTTTAGGATATCAGTTACTCTGTTGTGCAGCATCAGACTACTACGATGCACGTGGGAGTCCTGATCCACCTGTGGGCTACCGGACTATCAGAAATGGAACATGATATTGCAGCAACAACCAAATAGATTATTTATAGATGCAGCAGTACCTTCTAGCATGATACAGAAGGTTGTGAGCTGTTACTGGCTGTGCCGGTACACTCAGAGAGCACAGCAATTGCCTCTGCAGCCATACCAGCCCTGAAAGCAGCATAGTTCTGTTAGCACAAAGCTCCATTCTAGCTAATAATCCCCGCTTAACTGAAAAAATGTAGCACTATGCTAACACAGCCCTGCTGCTTCAGTTCTGGAGCTGGTTTGGTCGGCATTAGCTGAGGACTCGCTGCCCTGCACTCTATTGTGTGATGTGGACATGCCCTTAGAGTTATACAGCTGGGTATTTGTTCTGGAAATGCTCGTATACTCACCCACTCGGCACAGGAACAATGCAATGTGATTTTTTTCTAAGTGGTCATAATTAACAAAGCACAACCCATATAATCATAGAGCACTGTTCAACATCATTGGAGAAATACACAGAAAAAGAATTACCTCCCCACTGCTTTTGAATAGCACAAAAAAGTAAATAATCTTACCACAAGAATTCAGAGAGCAAAACAAAGGCTAAATTCATCAGCAGTATCATCTCCCTGCCTTTAAAGTTCAAGCAGTGTTTAACAAATGCTCTATGGTATAAGCAGCCTTTACAATTGCTGCACACTTACTGTGCTGTGATCTGGAGATGTGACAGACAGTGTTCTGTAAACATCTGAGCTCACCAAAGCGTGTCCGTTTGTTCTAACATCAGTGCTGGCAGTAGCTATGCCACTGCAGTGCATGCCCAGCAATCCAGGTCTAAGAAAGAGCTATCACATAAACAGGAGTCTCCAGTTTTTTCGCAGGGCATAAAAGCAATTAAAGACACACTGAGCAAACCAGTCATGGAAAATTTAGGTCACACTATTTAAATTCAGTTTTATGTTTATGTTCCTGCTTTAGTGTGTTTCCCTCCCGATGCTTTACTGTTGTTTCTAGTGATGGCAGCTACAGAAGCATCGAGATCTTCGAGTGCTCTTCTGACTATGAATGTCCAATTTACCTTTCAATGTTCCAGTAAGTCCAGATGCCCCAATAAAGATATCACCATCCTTACTGTAAAGTAAGGAGCAGGAAATAAAATGAACTATAAGGAGCCACTCAGCCTAGGCCCATTATGTGAGGTTTAAGAAGTCCAAAAATTAAAAAAAAATCCACATAAATTCAGTACCAGCATATTTCAAGCAAATGTAGAGCAAAACTGAGCCTTGCCACTGTAAAACCTGTTTTTCTAATACTAGTATTTCTGTATGCATGAGATTTTCCCTTTTATTTCAATGGATCAGCTTGTTGAATAACTTCTTTTGCCTTAAAATTTTAGTCCGTTTTAAGGAAGATACTTTAACCTCAATTCTAAGAACCAAGGAAAAAGAGCTTGCACACTGCCTAGCGCTATAGCTATGGTTCTCAGATCACTGAGGGTGAAAGCCCTGACAAAAGACCTGCAGTTGCCCTGCAGAACCACATTGTCTTTTTTCAGATTTTCAACTGAAAATGATAGGCAGGTGCATGGCAATCTGCAGCAATTTCTTTATGGCTAGCAGCAGTCTGTAGCTCCACAAGTCTGGGAATTGGTAGTCTAGGCTACAACAGGTTTTAAAGGAAGGAAAACAGCAAGTTATTTTTGCATTATACTAAGCCAGTTAATGTATTATACAATAAATGATTATTCTCAGTTCTTCCTTTGTACCTTGTTTCTTTAACATCTTCTCTATGTATTCTGTGGAGGCAGTTACGTGCCATTGAAAACTCAGTTTTATGTTGCACCACTTCTGAGTGACAGAAGGGCTGTGTGGAGGGGTATGCTTTATACCAGACTTTAGGGCCAGCACTTTCCACTACTGAAGTCCCAAACTATGCGCTTTAGCTGCCCCCACTCAGGCATCCAAACAGGCATCTGGGGATTTAATGAAAGAGGATGGCTCTTATCAGATGTCCATAGCTATATGGATCCACACAGGGATCTAGGCTATATGGACATCACTGTAGAACTCGGCAAAATGTCAGCTGGGAAATCAGTAGTTAAACCACAGAAAACAAGGCTTGGTATAAGGATTTTGCTGTAGATAGAAAACTATTTGACAACACAATGGATCAAAAGTATTTGGCCTGGGCCAAATATGAGAATTTCTGAAGAATCAGACTTGGAACCAATCTTGTTATATATTTTTATGAATGACCCTGGCACAAACCATCAGAACATGCGAGTAAAACCTGCTGATGATGTAAAGCTGGGAGGCACCATCAACATACAGGAGGATCAGAGTGCCCTACAGGAAGAATGGCATTCCTCTGGGGAACTGAATCATAGTAATAGAATGCAAGAGCAAACACCTAGGGACTGAGAACAAGAATTTCTCCTTTAATCAGTCAGAAGCAGCACATGAAGAGAAAGGCCAAAGTATATTATAGCAGTGTATATGGATATCAATGCGTTGCAGCTGTGAAACAGGAAATGTGATCTGAGAATGTGTCGGACAAAATAATTTCAACAAAGGCTGAGCGTACGGCACTCTACATGGGCTGCCTGAGACCTTCCCCTGAGTACTGCACACAGCCCCGGTCACCTGTGTTAGTTAAAGGACAGGTGCAGGCAGCCAAATTTCTGAGGGTAGGAAACCTGTCGTATCGGAGGAGGCAGGAGCTGTGGTTATATTTTTATACCTCTGACCTCCAAAGATCCTGGAGCAGGCTACAAATGTAGTTTTATGTCCACGGAAATGTTAGCTCAGATGTGACTGGATGGGGTACAGACACAGTTCCTGCGCCCCCGCCGGAGCCTCCATCTTCTTGTTCTTGCCCCCCAAGGCTGCTTCTCTCCATCGTGCTGACACAAACATTTCTGCAGTCACCTGGGAATGGAGTCAGAAAATCGATCCACCCAAAGAACAATGCCGCAACAATAAAAAGATCATTTTTCAGGACGAAGTCTCTAGACAGCTGAATACGTCTGGACTTCTTTGAAATCTGAGATTTTCTCAGTCAGTGGTGGCTTGGGAATCTCGGGAAATTGCATTTTCATTGTACAGGCAGGCCTTCACAAAGGTGCCCTATTTGGCCTTGCAGAAAGTGTACTGAGAAGAGACAAAGTTACTCGCTACGCATCCATCAGAATGGTGAAGAAAAATTTGACAGCTAAGGAACAACTTTGAGCCGAAATTACTGAAGAAAGTGGCCGTGAATTCCCAGTGGTCTGTGAATTAGAAGCTGGTTTCTACCCGCGGGAGCAGGTGAAGTTCTGGAAGAGCCTTCCAATGGGGATAAATTTTAACTGGTTTTAAGAGGAGGTTTGCCCCTTAGGGATTGTACAAGACAGCTTTTAAATACTTCAGAGTGTTCTCTGTGTCCAGGGAGGTCCCTGCCAGTGACCTGGCACATACAGAGCCAAAAGTTAAGCACCGTCCTCCAACTGTCTCTGCCACAGAATACAGTAAAATGCGTGGCAAAGCACACCACATTTCTCTACGCAAATAAAAAATCTTAGCCATTTGTCTCCACTTTGTACCTTTGCAATACAGTGCAAATTTTGCCACTATTGTTTATCAGCACTTTTCACTCCAATGTCTCCAGAGATATCAACCACACAACGTGCAAGACAGGAGAACAAGGCTTGAGAGACTTTCTTTCTTCTTGGAAGGAACAAGTCCCAACGTCAGTGGGCGAGGGGCATATCTTTTACACTGAACTGTTGCACAGCATTCATCCCCATAGCATTCTTCACTTAAATATTAAAGTTTTCCATCCTGGGCAGATTGACTGCAAGGGTTTTAAATACACAGAAAAGAGGAGCTGGCCGCTATGGCTGAAAAGAAATAGTTGTAATAAGGATGACTGATCCTAACAGAGAAATTCAACTGAAAATGATAGATGAGGAATAAACCAGGTTTTTCTTCTGCACAACCCTGAAGCTGCAGCATAAAGTTGGGATGATGCAGAGGTTTCCTTTAGTGCTCGCCTACCCAAGAAGCATGGCCATGGCCTGGTGCATGTCACAAGTTCTGGGGCCCCACTGAAATCCCACTGTCCGCAACCCTGCAATGACACCTACTGGTAACTAATCAAAGAAGTTCCTGCTTACAAACAACGTGAGCCTGTGTGCTTCCAAATATAAGAGATTTATTTCTCTATCCCAGCTTTCCATCATCAAGGTTCTCCACAGTGGTTTTGTACATTCTAGTACAGGAAGCTGGGCTCTGTCTAGCCTGGCTTATTTGCAAACCACTCATTTACCATTTCTGTCTTCCGTAGTGAGCTGAACAAGCCATGCTGGAATATGTCAGTGTGCGTGCCTAATGTGTGTGGGCATTGGGACCTCATTACTCCTCTCGCCTCGGGCCAGGTCAGTCAGATGTGCAACGGCATGGACCTTTCATGGACCACTCCTATACTTCCACACTAACAGTTCTGTTATCCTACAGGACAGGAGTTGCCCTTACACTGCAGTCCTCAGCACCCAGCACCTAATTAACTGCTCTCTGAAGGCCTTGGAAGGTGACCCTCTTTATCTGCAGCTGTGAGTGATAACACCTAGAAGATTACCCATGAACTGGTGAAATGAAAAAAGTGTCACTTCAAATACAATAATCCCACTGCAGACAGCAAGGGAAACAACAGGATTTCATAAAACTCTTGTTTTAGAACATAACACTGGCAAGTTTCAGAGCCAGTGATAACACATTTCCTTCAAAAAACTTTATTTCCTCACCTTAAAAAGAAGACTTTGACAAAATATATTCACCAAATCTCTGGAGGAGTGATGGTATGGTAAGCACTTTGCAAACTAAAGGAAGGCAGGAGATGTGACCAAACTGTGAAAAGTCTCAATCCTCAGCTCAGAGTTAGCATTAAGCTTTCCAAATTTGAAGAAATAACATGGCAAGAAAGCGAGGAGTGGCGAGGGAGAAATTGCATATATTCCGAAAGCTGGATGGGTTTTAATATGTATTCTGTCAGTCCGCTGGAACACTGCAGAACAATTAACGCTTGTATAGGGTGCCATAAATTACAGGAAAAATACAAGCGAAGTAATTAGACTCAGGAATCCCACATGAGATTTTCTTACTGAATTCCTCGGATTTGTCCCAAATTTTAGATTGCCTCTTTGTCTTTTTCTAACATATTTCTGGGTGGCACTACAGCCATGCATGAATAATGGAAGTTCCCTAAATTATTTCTAAGACTGTTACAGCTGATTGAAACTATTCGTTTGCATTAAAGAAAATCTGCAGCGAGAATGTTCTGTATTTGTAACTAGGTAAAGAATGGGACAGACGGATTATCTGTTGGCACCCCTGGAGAGTACACAGCCTAGATTAATCTCATTCACTTTGGATATCTACAGAGTAGACATAAATATCCGAGGGCTAGTTTTCCAACTTCTCTCTACAACTAAGAGAAATGAGTACTTGAAGGGCACACTTTGTCTCATCCTAGACATCTGGAAATGGCTCTGGCAGGGTGAGATGAATTGTGCCTCAGAGAAGAGCCTATTTTTCCCTTATATGGAGACACCATATATATCCACCTTATACAATACATATAAAAACGTTGTATAAAAGATCCTGTAAGGAAAGTCTGGACAACTATCTGGTATGGCAAATATCTAGTACGGAGAGATGAACTCTCTCCCTTCATGTTAAGAGGGAGACTTTCTTGCAACAGCCTTTGCTGTATATAGCATGAACTTCTACTGCAAAAGCATAATGAGAGGCCTTGTTAATTCCTTTTATGAAGGGATTGCAATTTTTTAATTAAATTTTCAACTGAAGTAGATATTGCATTGTGATATGGTCACATTAGCCCACACATTTTAAGGCTTATCTTTACCTCTTCAATTAACACAAATCGACAAATGACACCAAGACTGGGCACCCAAAGCCCCCAGCGTCTCTTATAGTGGCACAAAACCGCTCAGCCAAGGGTGTGCCAATGAATTGTCACAGTGGCAGCACCAATCCTGATGAGGGGTAAGACAACTGGAGCCCATTTTGTTTGCATCATATTTGTCTTTTTTTTTTTTTTTTTTATCGAATCACCCCATGGTTAAGGGGCTCTGTTGTTTGAGACATCAGGAGCAAAGTCAGTTGCAGGCGTAACTCCCTACACCAGTTCCTACAAGTTTTTCCTTGCATTAAGCATAGTGATCCTGGAAGCTATGTAAGTACAGTCACTGAGGGGCAATTCCTGCCCAGCGTAGAAAGCCTTCACAGACTGCAGAGCATCATCTGAGCCCTTAATTTGGGCATAAGTAGCGTTTTGCTCATCCAAAACTTTCTATGGTAAAATAATATGTAGAACACATATCATTTTATGTGTCTTCAGGAAACAATTTAGATTCCAAATGGACTAGTTTGTCCATGGTTAGACAGAGAGCTAATATAGCATTTACTTAATTTGGCAAATTTTTAAATCTTCCTTTAATTAGAGCTAAATGCAGTCTGTTCTTGAAATTCATTTATTTATACTACTTGGCGTCCCCACTGATATAATCAAATGAGAACTCTGCCTGCAAATGTTTTTCCTCCTGCATTTAGAGCTCATGGCATTTCACAACACTTTGAGGCCAAAGTCTGCGACTTCAGAGAACCAATTCTTTGGTAGGAGTGACTTCTTGTGAAAATATTTTTGGCCCAGAATGACAAGGCTTTATGTAGCTCCCCACAGTTCTGTATCACTAAAATACCACAAGCTCTTATGGAATGAAAAGGAGTCACAAGGCTAAGCCAATGTCCTCTGGATCACTGAAAATCCAAGAAGCTGATCCACTTTCAGAGTCTGTCCCAAGAAAAGATCGATTTCTTTTTTGTCCCAAATCACATTGTCATTAAAACTTGCCTAGCCACACAAGACGATAGTATCTTGAAGGGTGAAAGAATAATGCTACCTGGTACCTCAGTTGCATGAATTGCCAGAATTCAAATGCATGTTTTCACAGCAACATTCAGCTTGCAAATGAGCAGTCGCCATCAAAAAACACTCAAGCTACACAGCGTGATTTGATTAGCTGTACAGAAGGACTGGATTAACAGCCCTACTGAATTAGCAGCTGATGAGCTCTTACAACTTGAGCAGCTGGATCCCCACTGTGTGTAGCACTTGAGCTTGGATTCCCCTCTCCAATAGCCTAGCTGGTGCAAGCTTAAAGGACCAACTAATTTGGAGTACAGCTTAATATGGGGACAGGGCGTGGGTCAGTGTTACAGCCAGCTCGGGTACCTGCACAAACCACTACCGTCGTTTCAGGGATCGCTGGATAAATGAGAATGAAAACAGAGTATGACAGGGAGCTAGCTGTCTTAGGGGGCTGAAAAAATAGTAAGTTTAGTCCTAATGTCACTTCAATGAGAGGTGAAAAGTTTTTTCCAGAGATCTACTAGATGTGAATTTAGTGTTCTCAGGGTTTAGGAGGCAAATATTCTTCACACAAAACTCATCAAGACAAATGCTGTCAAAGAGTGAAAGCACCTGGGTGAGGGAAAAACCCGGTTCTTTATAAAACTACTGCAGAGGTGTTTCTCTTTGGATCAGTTCCTGAAGCACGTAAGTAGAGGGATGCTCAGTTACCATCCCTGCGCATGACTGGGATAACCAGGAGATGCCAATCTCATTAATTTACACACAGTACCAGCATTCTCACACATACACAAAAGCTGCAGGGAAGATGAGTATGTTTCTTATTGCATAATGCCCTGGAACGTGGCAGAAACCTCCAAAGAATCTCTGTGAAAAGTCTTAGAGGCAATACAGCAAAGCATCCTGAGGCATGCTAGAAAAACAAAGGCTGGGACCTGATTCAGAAGAACTGGACATTACTTGGCAAAGGCCAGTACTTCACATCGTGCTGCACGCACCTCCAACCCTTTTTGGGTATTTTTTTACCTTCAAGCCCCAAACCTGAGCATTATTCTTTTGCTTTGTTGTAGACAGAAGGGTGGTGTCCCTGGATGCTGCCATATACACAGCATATATGCAGTTTGAGGACTTCCCCAGGGTGCAAGACTTGGCACAGGAAAACCTGGCATGCAGAAGTCTCCTTTCCTCAACCTTTTATAGTCATTTATACCTCTGTAAAGAAAGATGAAACAAATGAAATTTCACCAGTACAGCACTGTGACATTTTACAGCCTTTCAGCGATGTAAGTAGCAACACAAAGTTTTGGAAAACGGAACCAAAGCTGCTGGATGCCAATATGCAATTAATCTGTTTTTATTGGCTACTTCAGGTTTTATTAACATAACAGAAGAATCAGGGGATCAGAGCTGAATCAAACACTTCACACCAAGAAGATTCAGAATTTTTTTCTAAAATCTTGTTATTTTCGAGCATACAATAGAAACCAAATGTCTCCTTCAGAGTTAGGCCAGAAGCCACCCACAAAAGATAATCATTGCCAAATATAAAGTGTCCCAGTTCTTTTTCTTCTGTCAGCAAACAAAACACCATCAGCTTGTTTACACAGAACAGTAACCGGCTTTGCAATTAAGCAAGGCAAAAATTCAACAACTGTTTTGCATTATTTTCCATGCAAATGGAGCATTTATGGAGCCAGCAGAAAGGCAGAGGCAGCCAATTCTCTGCAAGGAACAACGCACGCGGCAGGTTAAATTGCACTGCTTGTTTATATACGAAGAGGAACCACAATAAAAGAGCAATGCAGTGTGAAGGGCCAACCATTTCCATTTTCCTCTGAGAAGCTGTTGGTATGAATTAGAAGCTGTTAGTCACTGCCATGTGTGGGTGCAGGACACGGAGAATTATCAAGATCACTTTCAGTGAGAGCTTTTCTAAATCCATAAACAAATTTATTAAAAAGCTAGCTTCTTATTCAACGCTGGAACTGCAGTGCAATGAATAACTGTTTGGCATGTAATTGACCCCGATACCACCCCTGGGCAAGGCACAGTGACTTGTTCTCTTTGTAAGCTGCTACCTGCTGAAGCCAGGGTTTGTCTTGATCCCTGTCTCAGAACACATCAAGCACAATGTTGGTGTTCATATAATAGAGAATGATGGTTAAAATACCAGAAAACTACTATAAATATGGGGGAAACCCCACTTGACATCAGGACAGTGGGGTCCTCCGTCAAAGGTAGATCAGCCAATATGGGAAATGACAGCTCAGGTGACAGTCTCTTTACTTTTGAACATTTCCAAACGTGACGCATTAGGAATTAGCTTATCATGGAGAGATTTAACTGCAGGCTAAGATCTAAGCGCAGCCTTATGTTTGGATCAAACTGCTGGATTAGAAGTGTTTCAATTATTTCTAGCCATCTTTCCATAAAGCCTCAGTTCTGCATATTTTTATGTGGAAGCAGGACTAATTTAAGATTATGACACAGCTAGGCTTTGTTGATCTGCATAGTAAGGGCATATTGCTATTGTTTGGAGAAATGCTTGTTCACCCAATTAAAAAAAATCCAACATTAAGTAAATCAACACGTTGTTAAGAAAATTTCCGTTTCAAAAGATGAGATCATGTAACCTTAACTTTTTTGTCTGTTATTTACAGTGAGTAGGCAGAATTCTTGCAGTTGTGCTTTTTGCCAACCTTCATATATTTAGCCAGAAATCTTTGTTTCTGCAGTCTTTCTGTGTTGTCATGGAAATTATCACCACGTCCCTAAGACTAGGGTAAGAATTTTATGACAAATTACAGGAGATAGGGAAGGAGAATATTTTGGCATAAGACAATACTTACAAGGAAAAAAAAATCACAGAATATTTCTGCACCCTTAAAAGGCATCCAATTAAACATTACTCTCTATTCTCTGCCCACTCTTTACAACTAGGCAAGTACATAATCTAGCAATCTGCAGAAGATTTTTTATTGCAGGATTCAGTACAGGGCAGCCCATGGAAGACTGGCCAGGCCATCTCAGGCTGCTTTGAACCATTTATCCTAGGCATCTGGCACCAAAATCTGAGAACAAAGCATACCAGAACATAAAGATCTCATTAAGATTTCTGACCATTTTAATATCTGAATCTTTCAGACTATATCTGTCATAGACACCCTGTGCAATCACCAGTCTTTAGACCTTTATAAATTTGTTCCTACATGAAAATCATCTGAATGGTACCCAACATAGATTTTTAACAACACGGGAAACTCTTACTGCATAAGAAGAGGGATGTCGAAACTGATTTTAGCAGATGAGAGAAAGATGCTTTCCCCTCTGTTGCTCTACTATAAACTTTGCAGAGGTGTCCAAGGCATCTGGCAAACAAAGATATTCTAGTAGGCTGAGACCTGTTGTTCCAGGCTGTGTTCTAGGCCATACATGCTGCCCTACTAGCTCTAAAGCGTCAAATGCAAGAGGATTCTTTAAAAAGGGCATTTTCTCAAGGAGGGTAATTCCCCTTCTATGAAGGAACCATGTTCACATGCAACTTCCAAAGCAAAGGGATTTGGCCAGGCATGAAAATTTTTGTCTTACCACAGTCAGTCAGATAAATAGATCGTTTGGGCTGAGAACGGCTTTCAGGGAGTCATTCTGAGCTGCCAGACCTAAAGCAGGTTTCTGCTACTCCACAGATCAGGCAAGCTCCAGAAGTCAGAGCACAAACAGAGCCAAAATCCAGCTTTACCCTCACCAGGCCTATCAGACATGAGAACCAAAAAGTTGATTGCAATAAGATACTAAACGATCTATCTCTTTCTAAAGCTTCAACCCTTCCACCTTTAATGGTTACCTGGACTCACTGACTAGAATACTGAAGAATGCAAATTTTCTGCTACTTTCCATTTAGGGCATAACTAATTGACCTACAAACAAAAATAGCAGTTCTGCAGCTGTCTAGAAAACAAAAATACCTAAAATGATTCATATAAACAGAACTGATATTTCTGATACTTTTAAAATGAAAAACGAATGGAAAAAATGAAACTTATAAAATTGTCCAGATATTTTTGCCTTCTTTGTTTTTGCTTGAGAGACATTGTTGATTATTTTTGTTTTCAGACTACTTTTTAAAATTAATTTAAACTTTTTTTTTTTATTTTGCAGATAGCACAACATAGCAGCGTGTGGAATCACAGTAAAGGTATTTCAACCTTTTGTTGGTTGCGTATACGCGGAGCACAACTTTGTGTTGCATGCACTGGAACAGGCTGCCCAGGGAAGCGGTGGCATCACCGTCCCTGGAGGTATTTAAAAGATGGGTAGACGTGGTACTTGGGGACATGGTCTAGTGGCGGACTTGGCAACGTTAGGTTAAGGGCTGGACTTGGTGATCTTAAGGAACTTTTCGAAACTAAATAATTCTATGATTCTATGTCTGAGCTGCTTTTAGTCCAGTTTTTGGAAAACCTATAAACAGACTGAATGAATGAGATCCTCAATAAAAAAAGCTCTTAGTAATTAAAAGAAAGTATTTTTACTGTTGTCTTTTCTGATATTCAAAACTGTAACTACTTCAAGAATTTGGAGTTTCAAATTTTGATTTTCCTTGCCACTTTCTAATTAGCAAAAGCACCTCTTTCATTTATAAAAGGAAGGATTTTTCACACTAAAAGAGATCTGGCAAAGTGAGATGGTCCTAAAATAAAAACCAAAAAATCCCAAGGACTTTGAGTTTCTCTTTTCAACGCGATTTAATGTGCTCAAGTAGCAATTTCAACCATCTACCAGTAGAGGGAAGACGCTGACAATAATTTGAAGACACAGCCCTAAAGCCACAGCAAGCCTGTGGTTAATTAAAGTGCTAAAGCTGAGAGAAGGAGCAGGATGCATTTGAAGACCGTCGCTCACTAATATGTAAGTATGATAAAAATTCTCCAAACGGCAATCATTGCAGCTGACATAAAAGAAGGAAGCTCACCGCTGAGGGACGAAACCTCCTACTTGAAAAACAAAACAAATCCCTTACTTTCTTCCTGTCGGACAGTAACTAATTTCAGTCCAATTATTTATTTCAGAAGAATAAAGCAACTTCCATGTCTGAAAACCACACAGAAAAGTGGTTCAACACAAAACACCCTAGCCCGGGTAATGGTGCCAGCTCCAAAGAAGCTGCACCGTTGGGGTTTGGGCAGCTTTGAAGACTCAAATGGCTGGTTAAAGGCCTGCACAGAAGGACCAGGGAAAGACAAACAAGCCTCAAAGGCACAACATCCCCTCCGCCCGGACCTGATAGCATCCTTTTGCCACTTCAAAAGAGGGCAGGTCTGTTTGATATTCACTTTTCCTCCTTGAATTTGGAAAACATGTAAACAGAGAGCTGGGCCAGCAGCCTTGAGCTGAATGCAGGATCCGCAGAGGGAAGTAGGAGGGGTCCAGGGCACAGCTGGCCAGGCCTGGCTGTTGTCAAACGGGAAGGCCTATCTGCTGCTGGCCCCTGTAGATCAAACAAAAGCTACAGCCCCTTTGAGAATATATGACTATATACATTTGGGAACTTCCTGGCCTGGCACAAGGTTACTGTATAGGATTTCATGCCAGACCTCCTTTGCTAGCTGTCGGGATTTTGTTGCAATTCTTGAGAGTTGTCCAGCTTCTCTGAATGACCCCACTCCTGGAATTTGTCCTCAGCCTTCGTAATAAGGAGTACACTTTAAACAGCCAAAGAAGAAAACCCAACAACTGTAAGCCTAAAGGATGCAAATCCAGGAAGAACGCAAAAATAACCCAGTGTTTATTTTTTGTAGGTTAGTGAGTATTTTATGAAACATCTCATAGTTGGGTGCCTGACTCATGATCCTTAAAAGCTTGAGGATGTCAAACCTGTAATTATTTACCACTGGAAAATCAAAGAGAAACACCAATTTTCATAAACCTCAAGCTTCAGAGCGCAAGCCAATCTCTCCTTGCACCAAGAGCCTCTTTTTGAAGTAGGTTATTTTAGAAAGGCTCTTTATGGAAATTCCTCTGAAACACCCTGTCCTGATGTCTGCTGGAGATGGCAAACAAGAGCAAATTAGCCACTGGTCAGGTGGCTTAGCAGTTCCTCAAGCAGTAAAGTGTGTACCGACTAAAATATGTGGTCAGCGAAACACTGTGAATAACTCCTCAGCAGGCTGAATGCAGCCACCCGTCAACCCTGTGGTGCAACTCCTTCTGTTGCTATTCTTTCAGAAAATAAGGGGGGTTACCTGAGCTGTGAGTTGATATTTCTCCCCAGAGCGCTTCACCAAGAGAAATTTCTCATCATGCCACAGACTATTTCTCTGCAGCCTTCACTCCGACTGCCAGACTGCCTTTAAAGTACCTTTTTACAGGTCTCATAGAACTTTCACAACAGTTGTTGCTCTGCAAAACAAATTCCTTTTGCCCTCCCGCCCTTGCTCTGCCCTCCAGTCAGATCCCACCTCCTTTCTTCTCGCCTAAAATTGGGGTCACTTTGCCCGTTTCCTGCTATTGCCATTGCAGAGCAGGGCTTGCAAATCTCATCACTGCTACGAAAAACACTCCAGGGACCAAAAAGCTGAGGAAAAAGCCTCTTTGGTTAGTGAAGTGGGTTTTTTTCTTCCTCAAATTTTTGGAATTCAGGTGGGACGAGCTTCCAGACTCATCTCTGAATGCAGTCACTTGTGCAAACAGGGCTCTACCGCAAAGCAAAGAAGGATGGAAACAAGAGATCTAAAGACTCCTGTCTGTGTGCTCTCAGGCTTCTTCACTTTGCTTTATCAGGGTGCCTTACATTAAAAGGAATCGGGCAGTTTAAAGGTCGTGTCAGTCTGCAGCTGGCTATGAAAGGCTCACCATGAAAATACTTCAAGAGTGAGTGAGTGACTGGGTGGAGATGGCCTATGCACAGCCCCGCTGCAGCTATTGTCTGGCATTTTGTCTGAATAGGTTTGGAAGCCCCTTCCATGAAGAGCTGATCTTTTCTCCTCCTCTGCTACTTACTTCTCCCACTTTCATGTTTTGTACTTCAGAGCTGTGCTGCTTTGCTAGCCAGGGTCAGCACAAGGTCATGACTTGTGACACGAGGTTAATGTAGTTGTTAAGTAACAACATGAGTCTTTTCAACGGCATGAATATTCCACCCCACCCTCTCCCAGACACACACACGCTCTCTGTCTCCCGGCTGAAGCCCCCGTTGAATACTTGTTTAATGGAAGGGTGAACATGTGAGTCTCCTGGACAACATGCAGTGCAGTTATACTTGTTTCAATTACCACATGCCCAGCAAAATAAGCTATTTAATATGTAGCATTGAAAGAATTCCAGTCACTTCAAAAAGGTGGGCAAATATCCTGACTGCCTTTTGATGGCTGAAAATGAATGACAAATATTGACTGTACTGTTTGACAATATGTTGTGAACAAGAATAGAAAAGTGTAGGGTGATCCAAATCTCTAAATTTGCTAAATATCTGCACTATTCATTTACTTTAAGGGAGGCTGCATATGCTTAGGAAACAGCTTGGGTGATCTGGACGAGACTTTTGGAGATGGAGATGTGAAAATCATGGAAATGTATTTCAAGTTGGCAAATTTTTGCAGTCAAAGCACTTTGATGTGAAGGTTGTCTTTGGAGGGATGAGAAGCAAGAGGGAGATGAAAGAAGGTTTTAGGAAGTGTTAAGCCAGGATGCACCAAAGTTTTTTTTCTACACTTTTCTGACAAACTGGTAACAAATGCATTATTGGACCAGTATCTTAACAGGCAGTTCCCATTTCTGTTTTCTGAACTCCAGATGAAGATATTCCATGTAGTCTATAATTGTCCAACATAAACGACAGCAGGACACTGGATCAGATATTAGCATCATAATATGGTACAAGGCCCCTGTTTGATAACCACACACAAGTGTGAAAGGGGCTATAGTTAGGCCTGGGGAAGAGAAATCCTACCGACTGTCTGCTTTGCTAATGACACAGCTTTGTCTGTGTCTCTGAATTCTGAAAGGGATCTCAGGATAGCTATTTACCTACCTCCCTTAATCTGATGGGAACCTTTTGATCTCAGCTGGATCTGACCACTCAGTTTACAAAGTACAATTAAAGACAGATAAAGCCTCTTGAAAACAAATGATTTAAATCAGAAGACCATAGAAAAGAAGCCCAATGATCTGAAGTCAAAAACCTGCAACTTTAATGACTAAGATATTAAATCCAAGATCACCCCTGAAAGAAGAAAGGGGCTGCGGCAAGCTATACTTGATGTCTGGCTCTAAATATGAATCAGAGCAGCAAGACAAAGCAAACAGTAAAACTTCCCTCCAAGAAAGAGGAGTGAAAATCCAAATCTGTTAGTTTAACAGACTTCTCTACCTGAAATAATCACACAGCTGCAGACTTGCAAACTCTTACTACTGTGTGGGATTTGTAAACCATCAGGCATTTCACGGCTACATTTCACAGTTTCACAAAGCTACCAGGAAAAGAAAGCAGATCTCTTTTCTCCAGAAAAGTAGATGTCAAAGCATTTTAAAATGGTTATTGTTGTCAGAATTGGGAATACAATGCAATTTTGGGCTGCAGTATAAGTTGCAAAGCTATGGCTATGCGTTCATAGCCAACACTAACCAGCAGAAACACAGACATTCAGACCTGAATTCCTCTGATGCAAGACCCTCTGGAGGGTGCTGTACTCAAGAACTGCTGTCTCATAAGGTGACACATCCAAGCAGGGCTATCCCAGTCATCAGAAATCCCCCATGTGTCAAGGACAGGAAAGGTTTCAAGCTGTGTTGTTTTTCTCTTCCGTTCAGCTGTTACCCAATTGATGGGTGCAGTGGTGAAGCTATGGAATGAGTCCCAAAGGACCGGCACCTCTCAAACACAGCCTTGCTTTTGTTTCAGACCTCCAAAGGACTATTTGTGATGAACAAAATGAAATGAAATGAATACATTCATTTACTATTCTGTGTACAGCCTAACGTGTTATTTCAGAATCTCTTCTGTGTTGCTTGCTCAGTGATAGCTTTATTATTCTAGATGGGTCTGATGTTTCACAGAAACCAGAGGTACCAGGTTTTGCTTTAGACAAATGTCACTAAAGTAGCTTTAAAAGCAACTGTCATGGTTTTATGTGGGTTTCCATGAACTTACAACATCTGGCCCATTATAAAGCAGCCTACAAAACATCTGTGAGAGGCCTCAGAGGAGGCAGTTGATTCCTATATGCCACAGATGCATAGACAGCAGGCGAGTTAAACACAGCAGGACAATTAGGGGCGCAAGGGAACTTGGGCTTTTCTTTCCTAAAGATGTAGTGAACCGTTTATGAGAGGGAATGGTCAGAACCAGATACGGTGCAAACTACTCCTTTCTTCCCAGCTATGCTGACTTGCCGTCGTGTTCAAGACTCACCAAAGGGCTCAGATCCCAGGGTCTCCTCTCTGAATTCCAGCTAAGAGTGACTAAACAGGGCCTGGATCCACCAGCCAAATATTACCTCTAGCCCATGATAATTTTTTCTTCCCTATCTTTTCTCTGGAAGAGCAATTCTTCTTTGCTATTTACTTTTTTGGCAGAAAGTAAGAAAATGCCCATCCCGCCCCGCCCATTTCTGTTGCCAGATTCCTCCTCAAGACTCTCACTGTTGATCTGTGATCCCTGCAAACTATCAGCATTGCATGCAACATGCATGTATTAAAAACAAATTATAATATGTTTTATCCAAGTGTTGATTGTTGGGGATAATATTTGTGTCAAGGATGTAAACACTAAGCAGGGAAAGAAATTACTTAGAATGACCTATGTGTGTTACACTGTGACGAAAAAAAATTAAATGTAGGTAGAATAGTAAAACTTATGAAAGTAGAAAAAATCCTCTGAAGAGACATTTATCCCTAACAGTGTTCTGTGTCTGAACACTGATGTTATGTTGAATGGCATCTTTCATAACGTAGTAAGATGTCACCAAACTTTTGAACAAATGCAATAATTTTTTTTTTCATAATGAGGAGAAAAGCAAAAAGAAAATAGCTTTTCATTGTGAATACTTTAAGTGAAGACAAAATTTTGTTACTGAAATAAATTTCCAAAATTAACATATGGAGATATGGATAACTGGATAACGTATTATGCATTAATACAACCAGACAGGAGAGCTACAGGACGGAGCCCAGTACGAAAACGTGCCAGCAGAGGGTACTCATACTTTGAGCATCCCAGCGCTCGTATGCACTGTAATGCTGCTGAGGGCTGGAGGCACAGCACTGGAGGACAGTAGGGAACCCTCAAGAATAAGCAAAGTACTGAAGTGAGGGAAAGAATGCCCACAGCTGCTTACAGCTCTGCTTTCACTAAAGAGCTTCATTAGGAGCAGCTGTGAGAGATGTAGCAAGAAAAAGAAGGTGAATCAAACTTTGAAAATGTTGCCAAGGACAATGATTTATAGGTTGTTTCCAAAAAGCTGCTATTTAACCCTCAGTCTTGGAAGACAAGCAGAAGGTCATAACTGTTACAAAACAGCTGGATTGATGAAACTATAATGAACGTATTTGTTACGCTTCCGTAGCTAAAATGTTACAGCTAAGGGAATACAAGTCCAAGTGAAAGTAATATTATCAGTGTATACATGCTCGTACCAATATAGGATTGGAAAACAGACAACAGAATATAAGCACACTTTACCTGCGTATGCTTGTATGCATTAATTGATACAAAAAAAACCCCCACAAATATTTTTGCTGAAGCAGTGACGTGACTACGAAATATGGGTTTTGAGCAGGGCTCATTCTCCACGAGAACCTAGCTTCCACCACAAGGGTCGATGCTGAGCTAGGAGCAGCAAGGATACTCAGAAAAAAGACAGCCCAGAAAGACAGCCATTCCTCAGGGAAAAGGGAAATTAAGCACTGAAATTTTTTTATTATAAAGGCAGCTTGAGAGCAGAGAGCAATAAGAAAAGTTCATGCTTCAACTGTCACATGATCTGTACCTTTAAGACCAACTTGGACTTTAGCTGCCATATTTAGGGTAATCTCATCTTAATTTGTTGTAGTCTGACCACACATGGTAAGAGCTCGAGGAATCTTTATAACTTAGCTTGGTGTCATATAAGGACAGGTATCTAAACTGCTCCTTAACTTACTACCCAGACTTACTTGCAATGTTGTTTTAGTCAAGCAGAGAACAAACCTGTTGCAGAGCTATCACTGTATTGAACAATTTAGCAAATTCTAACTTAAAATTAGCAGAACTTTGTTGAATATCCAGTATGGGAAAGAAGAGCAGGGAAGTACATTAGTAGCAGCATTTTTGTTTGTGCATAGACAACTAAGCATAATTAATATAGCTGTCCCTTTTTAAAACTGTATTATTATCTTATCTGAACCAAAATACTACTTGGATTCCAGCTCCCGACCTTTGTTTTTACTTTGAATTGCAGAAACACGACAGACACGCACTGCTTAGTACTAAGATACATGGAAGCAACATCTTGACACCAAGAATCCCCAGGAAAGGTAGTTTCCTTATCATGTATTTACAAGACAGCCTTTTAAGAAGTAAAATTTCATAACCAATATTTAAAAATACAAAATTGCTGAGTACCAAGTTGCTTTTTACCTTGTTTTGAACCCTAAGCACCACATTAACTGCTACTGTAACATCACTACTGCAACCGAGAGTCATATCAGAGATAAATATAGCATGCCTGTCTTTGACTTGGGGCCTTATCTGGCAAACACTTCCAAAAATTCCTCACATAACCTTCCACTCCCCAGCAGCAAATTGAATGATTCAGGAAGCCTTCTTTTTTATAGAAAGCAAGACAACTGCTGGACCAACTTTCACAATTATCAAAAGAATGAAGAAATATACAAGCTGATGTTAATAAGAATAAAGAATTGAGTTCCATTAAACACAGACTTTCTTTCTAGTGCTATAGTGACTAAACTTCTCTGTGCCTCAGTTTCTAAATCAGTAATGCAAACTGTAAACTGGGAGAGTGCCAGGAGGCAAATCTGCAAATTAATATCTGCAAAGTGCTTTTTGATGATTAGATAAAAAGAAATTAAGAAGGACCAAGTATTACGAGTAAAGAAGGCAAACTTGCCAGTGGACTCATCAGCAGAGGGGAACTTCCATGGAAGATGAGGAATGTAGTTAGACCAGAAACCAAAAGATGTCAATGCGAGCTGCAAAACCGAAAGAAAAGCATCTCCAACCACAGCAGAGACTTGCTGTATCCATGAGACGGAGCGGCCAGTTGCAAACATTGTTTTTGGTAATTCATTTTTTGAGATATATTTCAGTACTACAGTTGAAAAAAATTCTTCTTAACTAGCTAAACCCTGGTGTACAGATAAATAATTTGGATGTCCCTCACTCAAGCAGGGATGTGGCATTTATGAGTTTGCCTTTTTTACTTTTAATATACAAGGATCATTACTTTGGCCATTGAATCTTCTGAAAAATGTAAAATGGGTAACACTAAAAGTGAGTGCTGACTTCTGGTCTTGATAGTGAATAGACTTAATATCAATTCCCTTCATGTCAGAAAACACACTAAGATATATACCAGACAATATTCCCAGAGCAGCTGATTCTTAACTAGATCTTCTCTGAGGAGGACCAACAGTGTAGCTATTGCACTTCTTACCAATTCAGAGCAGGGTTCCAGATTTCAAACAAAAGTGAATGTTAAGGTGGGGTATGACCAAAAGAGCAGTTTCAATTTGGGTGCAAGGTATGTACTTCAATGAATATCATATGATAGATCTGTGTTCTGTCTCACCTGACATCTCTTGAGTTTTTATTAAAATTATTATTAAAGGTATTTCTTGAGTACAGGCAGCAACACTGGTCTTCCTGTAGGCACTAATGAATCCAACTCAGGAGAGAAGGACTGCTATCATCAGCTGGCACCGAGCAGCCTCCTTTCAGAGTTAGATCCATCACAGGAACGTGGTGGTCAAAACACAAATGAAAGCTCTTCCATTGAAGGTCTTATTTAAAATACCTGACTGCAGTCACAGATGTATTCTATTTTTTAAAGTAACTGCTTCATATCAAAGTCAGATTCCTTCATTTTTCTGGTAAAACATATTTTCATCTCTTTCAGTGTTTTGAAGCTCATGCAGGTATGGATCACTGAGCTGGAGGGAGTCATGCCTTACCCAAAACTCTTAGTATGTTCAGACTACAGAGTCTTAATAATGTGAGCCAGACAAATTATTCATAGTAAAAACCCCTCTGACTTAGTAGCTTTTTTGCTAATATTCTATGGAAGATGTGTGTTTTCTTATGTTAACTCACCACTGGAATGTATTTAACAAGGTCCTTCTTCCTACGTCATGCATGGCTGAAATTCAAGGCAGGCTGCTAAAACTGGTCAGAACAGTCTTTCGGGGCTGCTTACATTGTTTGACAAGACGAGCCTATAAAATACTGGTCAATATTCTTGTGTACAGAAAAAGTTGGTTTCCGCAAATCATGACTTCAGTGTTCAGGGAGAGAACTGGCTGGAAGAGAATTAGTATTGGAATATTCTGTGTCAAACGGAGGTGCCTTATTTTTACTGAACTGACCACCACCTCCTGCATAAGAATTCAGCTTAATTGGGAAGCACAGCAGAGGACTTCCACTACTGCACAGACTCATAATTACAGTCAAGAAAATCATGTACTACATCCATGAAAACTCTCAGAAAACCTGAGGCATCTGGGCCAGAATTTAAGGTGGCAACTCTGCAGAATTATATTTCTCCAGAAAGGAGCCTAAAGTACATTACAGAAGTGTGTATGACTCAACAGCTGGGTCTGCCAAAAACCAGCCTGGTAACCATTCCAAGTTGTGGCAGAACTGTTTTAAAAAATAAAGTATTCCTAGGAAAGGTTTATACTATTTTCACAGCTATATTATTGCTGTGAGCCTTTGATTTCTATTCTAGAGTTCACCTGAAAAATGACAAGTGATCTTACAAGTACAAAGATTATGGAAAGGCCTATAGTCAGGGTTGCAGTGTCCTTTCGTAACTAGCATCTGGGACACAACCACCGAAATTCTGCGTGCTGACCACAAGCTCTCCCTCTCACACTATCTCCAGTGGCACTGCTACAAGCAGAAGAAAACAGCTAGAGTTGCAGGTCCCCTGGGAGGGTCGGCAGAGTTCCTAACTGTCAGCTAAAAAAAAGTAACCTCATGATTCGGACATGGAATAGCTCGGTCTAGCAATGTGAGAGAGAGCTCATACCAGATGCCACAATGGCATTTTCAGAAAAGTCCGATTAATGGCATAATTGTACTTTAAGCACCTATACTGCTTATTTCTCTGATCTCTTTCGCAGTGCTGTGGCAGAATGGATTCCTGTGGATTAGCTTGTTAACGGGTAATCCTATATAGTGGGTATCTTTGCTGCAAGGCAGTCTTGGCTTCCCACCCATTCAGTCAGGAATGTTTATATTTAGCTATTTTCTGGAAACAGCGCTCCAGCTGCAGCACATAGCAATTACTTTGGATGGATCTTGTTTTTCCTCAGGACATGTCTTTTTCTTGGTGTGGACTGAACAGTCTCACTAGAAGTATGCCACTTTGCCCGAACAGAGGTTTGAAGAACAAGTATATTTAACTAGTATGGGTCCAGATCTGTGTTAGATCTCGATGAGACTTGCACCCATCCCATATTCATTTCAATCCTTTCAAGTGTGTGTTGCTGTTATTAAAAATTGATTGTCATAAATACCAAAAGTATTCTCGGGCAATTTTAGTAACTAAAAGCTCCAGGGGAAAAACAAATTCCAAGAGGTGTCAGTACATTTTGCCTCTCTTAGATCCTGACGTTGAGATGCTTCTTCAGTCTCTAGTAGGATGGTGCTATGTACTATTAAATACATGGACACTGAGTCTCATCTTCCATTACAGAAGTGGGTGCAAATCAGCCAACAACGCAGTAATCCCTGTGGAGATATATTCTACGTATATATTTAAATTGCTTTGGCACCTGCTGTGCTGAACAGCTTGTAGCAATCTGTTGGTAGAGAACTGATGAATGTAACCTACCGGTTTTTATGAGGTTTAGGATCTTCATTTCTATTCTTTAACATTGTATGGCCAAGCAGATCACAAACAGCACCTTGTCCTAGAAGCAGCCTTGCTGAAGCAGACAGCACACCCCGTAAGACCGGAAGGGGACTGGCCCTGTCGTTGTCCAAAGAGTACGCACTAGCAGTAAATTCAAATTGGAAGGTGATTAAAGTCCCCAAATTCATATCTACGGTGTAGTTTACACATATGCTGGAGAAATAAAGGTGCTCTGTCTACTGCCTTGAACTAATTAATGAACAAGACTTGAACGTACTCCAGAAATACCACGCTCTGCTCTGTACTCCATAGCCCAGACATATTCATTGCTGTAGCTACTAAATTTCTGTGGCAGGGAGTTTACGTACACTATGAGTAGTGCTGCAGACTTCCTGTGACTCCTGCTTCTCCAGGAAGACTGCAGCAAGCTGCCACAGTCTCACTTAGGACTTTAAGGGGAAGAGTTTCCTGTGAGGGACAGGATAATACCCCTTGACATACGCAGCCTTTTCCTCTCACCCAACTGTCCAAGAAGCAATGTTCATAAACACGGCAGAAAGTCAGCATTTGTTTTTAAACAGTTAACAGAACAGAAGTGGCTAGAGGTCAAATTCTAAACCGTGCAGAAATCCATTATTTAGTTAATACTCTATATCAGAGAGCAGCAGTACCTCCCAGGCACAAAATTACACAGACAGTATTCCTGAACTGGATCCAGTCTACTTAGTATCTGTTACCAGTTTTAACTAAGAGAACAGTGTTGCAATTACGGGCTATAAAGTAAATTGAACATCATACTTGCTTTATAAAAATAATTGCTAGAAACTTGCGGGTACCTTATCTCTCTTCTTCCAGAAGTTAAGAAGGGAGGGGAGTCAAGGCATTTGGGCTCAGCATCACAAATGATCAAATCCAATCCTGTTAAAATAATAACGAAAAATTCAGTGGGACCTGAAATTGGACTAAGGAAATGTTATTTTACCTATTGCTACAACATCTTTCTTGATAGGTGTTAAATTTCTGAAGTCTCATTTAAAATACTGCAACAGAAGCATTATGATAAAAAGAAATCCATGTTGGTTACAAAGCAGCTGCAATATTTCAACAGTATCATTTAAAAATTATGAAGTAGCCATCAATTTTATTCACAACAGCAAATCAGGAAAGGGATTGACTTCACGTGCCTTTTTTTTTCCTTATATTAATATCTGCTCCACTGTAAAAAGCCAGATGGGTTATTCCCCTCCTAAGAAAAGCCAGATGCCCTCTTTATATCTGCCAACACACACTTTTCTATAAGCACAGAATCAATCTGTTTCTAATGAAAACATTCTACAGATCCATCAAATAAAGTACTCCAACATTGTTAATAACTGACCACTGTTAATGAAAAAACATGAGGAAATATAATGTAAAATAGTCCTAAATCATTACTAAAACACACAAGATTCTTATGCTGTATTTCTTAATATTCTGCTTGCTCCCATTTGTAAATTTCAAACACTGAGACTCCAACTACTTCCTACAAATATACATTATGCAATACATATGGAGCAATAATTTGCAGCAAACATAACAAAATACTGGAAAAGGAACAAAAGTGCTATAGAATCTGGCAGAATGAATCCAAACAATGTGCCTTGGATTTACCAGAATCCTCTGTGTCTTCATGCATGCGTACTTCCATTGCTCCGCTTTCCACAAAAGGGAGATTCCAGGCCATTTAATCATAAATTCCTGGGATGACTCTCTCTCCTTGTTTGTAGGATTTGTTTTTTAATTGTGTTTACATTCTTGTGTGTGGGTTGGGAATTTAGGTTTGTTTGTGATGAAACATCAAAGTTGAGTCCCAAATTAATACTGTGTAGTCATATATTCTTTGCACCTTCCCACAAGAGGATAATAGAAACACACACGGTTACCAAGTTTTATGCAACATTAATGGGATTAAACTAATCTGTAAACCTTTGTGTGATGTGATTCTGCTTCCCATTGAATTTTCCTACTGTTATTTTTCCTATGTTTGCTTATTGATATTCTATTTTCTTTGTCAGATTTTACAAAAAAAGCTTTCTAAATCTTCATGGGAAATAAAAAATAAAAAAATATTAATATTCTGTAAACATGCAGGTATGTTTGGTTGATATATCTAATTCTCTTTGTCAGAAAGTGGAATTTTAATCCTGACATACGCATTGCACAGGTATGTGGCCCATAATCTTTCTCCACATAGCATCACAGCGGTTACTGTACAAATTACACCATCACACGCAGGAAATTATCAGCAGTATAGAGCAGATAAAGGCTCAGACCGAGCTTGCTGTATTTTTTTCATAGAGAGTCTTCTCGGTTATCAAAAGCTACACAAGTAAATTAGCAGAACTGCTGATAAATAAAAAGTCCTCGAGTTCTGCAGAAGAACTTCAGTGTTTCAAAATCGGTAGTGAGTGAAGACGAACAGACTGCGGGGTTTGCAAGAGGCGCCAGTAAAGAGACAGCAGACTGAGATTCTCATCAACATAAGGTTACTGAAGTTATGATTTGAGTGTTACCCGAGAAACTAGTTCTCTCCCAAAATGTTGCAAAGTTTTTCAGGCAAAATGTTTACATCTGAAACTGCAGGAGCTGCTATTCACATTTACACAACACATTAACTGCTAGCACAACAATCCAGTGGAGCAATCCATTTACGCTTTGCAGAATGAATACTCAACTGTGGTTTGGGATTCTTCTTCACCAGGATCAGTTTCATATTTAGCTGCTGTGTTCTTCTAGCTGATTGCTTCTGTACTAGTAGAGAAGAATATCATCTGCCCATAACCTCTGAATTCTAAACTAGATTGGGGACCTGATCTATCTGGCTTAAAAAACATATGCATCTATTTTAGATATTTATAGAGACTTTTCACTTGGTTTATTTTTCTGATGGATCAGTATCTGGATCTGGTTCACAGAACTGCAGACACAGCTAAGGGCTGGTGTGCTGTGTTGCAAGGGCAGGAACAAGGAGCGGGTAGGAACCAGTAATACAGCAAAGGCTTTGTGTCATCAAGCCACAGCCTTATTTACGATGTGGCTGCTTTTGCCTGGGCTAGGAAAGGAATTAATTTCAGTTCCTTACATCTGTGTTAGCTCTGCAGAAGAGACTGGTATCCTCCATGAGTCCATTTAGTAACCATGACTCAGTGCGATTCCTTTATTGCAAAGCCAAACCAAAATTCCTGCACGCTTATACAATAAACTTTCACCATATCTTAATTATGTATGGGCACACTGTCCACTCAGAAAAACAGGTCATCGTACATGATAAAAATCTCCAGCGAGTGCTAGCTAGACAGAATTCCTAATTTTAAAAATTTGCATCCATTTGAAATTTCCCTGAGGTTTGTCTTCCTAATACCCCAAGTTCACCCACACATTTCCTGTCCTCACCGACTGAGCTGCAGGCTGCACGAAGGAGGGATTGGTTCTGTGCTAAGGTTTAAACCTCTCCCCTCAACAGTGCTCCAGCTCCACAGGGCTTAGCTTAAGCCTCTGCCGGTTTACATGCAAGCCAGTGTTCAACATGAATGAGTTCTGGTTTAATGAGTACAGCTGCTGGTGTGAGGCTGGCTGACAGCGCAGACACAGCCCGATGTCTCTACACTGTGCTCCAGTGCTCGTGTCCGAGCTGGCAATGCACTTCCAGCCGTTACACAGCTCCAGCCTGCTGCCGAGTGCTGTTCCTACCCCAAATGAAAGCTTAATTGCACAGAGTCTCAAACTAGCCACACACTTTATTGTTAAAATATTTTGTTCAGAACAGTCTGAGGACGCGATGCTATCCATCCTTCTCAGCCATGCCAGCCTTGGTGCTTCAGAGGAAATCCTGTCAAACACTTGATTTAGTCTAACTGAAATCGATGGTTTTGCAAATCTAGAGTACAGTTCTCAGACAAGCCCTACAAAAATACCTTACACTTCATGTCCTGTGGTAGCATGGATCTCGTTGAGCAAAGACATCTTGCTGCTGTGCCTCGGTTCTGTCAGACTTCCAACTATGATCTAAATGAAAAGAAGAAAGGGCCTTGTTGCATTTTCGGTACCTGGTGCATCTTCTATGGTCTCACCTTTGCAACACAAAGATTCTCTCACACACTAACAAGCACAGCTCACAGCCCCTCACTGAAAGACTTCAACAGACAAAACAGGCAACAGAAGGATTTAGTGAGGTAGCAAAGAACCAAAAAGATTACACAGGAAATTTAACACAGGATGGGTAAATTGAGCCAAATCAGTTCATCTCTGAAACAAAAGACCGTCTCCTCTCTGTACCAACATTTCTTAAGTAGTCTTACTTGAGCAACAGAGATCCCCAGCCCTACTACAGCAGAGAAGGTGTTTTCAGTGCATTGAAAGTACTTTCTCTCCATTTAGGTCAACTTCAGCCACTGTGGGACACGCCCAAATGATCCAGTGCAGACAGATGTGTGCTACTTCCACCTGCACTGCCTATTGCCCATGTTAAAGCACAAAGGTTTCCTTCCTAACAGCCTCCTCTAAAACTATGGTTTAATGTTCTATTTCTTTTCTTTATTGGCAGAAATGTCATCTTTATTACTTCATGACTCTCGACTGCAGTATTTCCAAGGCTATGTGATGAATCAGAGAAAGAAATTATCACCCAGAAAATACGATGGGTTGGGTTTTGGGGGGAAATAGCTCTAGTTCACTGCGTAGACCTGAATGTGATCTGGCACAAAGAAGGGGACAATATACCCCCAGGAAGGTCCATCCCTTTGGGAGGAATTCCTAGGATGGATGTCGTCCTTACACAGCTTGACACCACCTGGTTTGGCATTTTGCTGCTTTGAAGCGAGAGTTACAGGGAGCTGCCTAAGTCATAGAAGCATTATTCAGGTTGCAAAAGACCTCTAAGATCATCAAGTCCAACCACCAACCCAACACCACCCCTGCTAACCCATGTCCCCAAGTGCCACATCCACACGTGTTTTCAACACCTTCGGACACATTTTTTGAGTACACTGGAAGCTGGACCCATTCACAGTTTATAGTGATAGCACAGAAGTGAGTGCTGTCACCTCCAGCGCCATCCCGTCCCCGGCTCTTACCAGCCACGACGCAGCGCGAAGCTCCCTGATTCCCCGGACTCTCACGATTTCCCTTGCCAACGAAATAACCGCGAGCTGAACGCTTCCCAGTTGTATTTCTGCTTACCGCCCAGAAGAGCGGGCAGAATGTGAACGCAGAAAATCATTTCCCCCCACATTCCATGTTATTTTCCAACTACAGTTTGCTCCTCGCGCTCACAACAGCATCAGGTTTTGCTCTTTCTTCTATTTTTCAGGGGTTTTTTTTGGTCAGGCAGAGGCCTAACGACGCTTGTAGAGGGGAAGTACCCGGGGGGAGGAGGGGGGAGCAGAATCACCTCAGCAAACAAGCGAAGACACCGCTGAAGGAGAGGGGGGACCGTTCCCCCCACGGCCGGGCTCCTTCCCAGGGCTGAACCCCCGACCCAGCCAGCGGAGGCGACCCCGGGGGCGGGCAGACCCTGAGGGGAGCGGGAAGCTGAGGGGAAGAACGAGCCCCGGCAGGGCGGGAAAAGGGCTGCTGGGGGGCGGAGGAGGAGGAGGGAGGGAGTGGGCGGTGAGGGGAGGGCAGGGCTGAGCCGTGCCCGGCGGGCGGGAAAGGGACACCTGGGCGGCTGCGCCGAATCCTCCTCTCACGTAGGTTTCGACTTTCATCCCCGCCCGGAAACTTGGTGGAGGAGCCGCGTATCGCCGCCGGTCGCAGGCCGAGTTGGCGCCGGGCTTCCCTCGCCTCCTCCCTCCCCTTCCCGGGGGGCGAGCGAGCCGCTTCCCGCCCCCGGTGTCTGCAGGTAAGCGGGGGGGGGGGCC